>Ga0224747_10256_pt1 | contig 11276 bp, 12 predicted proteins | sample LIM_F_Water_Pos_FD_182999 | JGI IMG/M metagenome (GOLD analysis project Ga0224747, IMG submission 182999) | Enriched cells from gastrointestinal tract of the lab mouse from Pacific Northwest National Laboratory (PNNL), Richland, Washington... | ecosystem: Host-associated > Mammals > Digestive... | reverse complement strand
TACAATATCTATATTATGTCAAGCAAATTAGCCCTTAAATGTATTTAAGATATGGTTAATTAGGTACAATCGTATTGAAAGTATTGATTTTTTATGGATTGCATAATATAATTTGGTTGACAAAAATAGAAATCCAATTTTCAAAAAAATTAAAAAGTTGATTGGGTCATATGCTAAAGATTTGTCAAGAGGGAGGAAATATGTTTAAATTACATTCAGAATATAAGCCAACAGGCGACCAACCACAAGCAATCGAATACTTATCAAAAGGGATACAAGAAGGAAAAAAATTTCAAACACTACTAGGCGTTACAGGTTCACGGAAAAACCTTTACCATGGCAAATATTATTCAAAAAGTACAAAAACCAACACTTGTTTTAGCACACAATAAAACCTTAGCAGGACAACTATATAGCGAATTCAAAGAATTTTTTCCAGAAAATAATGTTGAATATTTTGTCAGTTATTATGATTATTATCAGCCAGAGAGTTATATACCATCTTCTGACACCTATATAGAAAAAGATTCATCTGTTAATGATGAAATAGATAAATTGCGTCATTCAGCAACCTTATCTTTATTTGAAACAAAAGATGTCATTATTGTAGCATCTGTTTCTTGTATTTATGGATTAGGTGATCCAGTTGATTACCAAGAGATGATGTTATCTCTACGAGCAGGGATGAACAAATCACGAGATCAAGTATTAAAAAAACTAATCACGATGCAATATAATAGAAATGAAATAGACTTTAAAAGAGGTACCTTCCGAGCCAAAGGAGATATTGTAGAAATTTATCCATCTGACCAATCAGAATCAGCTGTTAGAGTCGAATTTTGGGGAGATGAAATTGAAAAAATCACAGAAATTAATCCATTGACAGGAAAATCAATTGGAACGAGAAAACATATATTAATATCACCAGCATCACATTATGTAACAACCAAAGACAAGATGGAAAGAGCAATTGTAACCATTGAAAAAGAAATGGAAGAAAGAGTAAAATACTTCCAATCCCAAAATAAATTAATTGAAGCACAGCGAATAGAGGAAAGAACCAATTTTGATATGGAAATGATGAAAGAAACAGGATTTTGTTCAGGGATAGAAAACTATTCAAGACATATTAGTGGAAGAGAACAGGGAAGTCCACCATATACATTGTTTGACTATTTTCCAAATGACTTTTTATTATTAGTAGATGAATCTCATGCAACCATTCCACAAGTAAGAGCTATGTATAATGGAGATCGAGCAAGAAAAGAATCATTAATTAATTTTGGTTTTCGTTTACCATCTGCTTTTGACAATAGACCTTTAAAATTTGAAGAATTTGAACAAAGACTAAATCAAGTAGTATTTATCAGTGCTACACCAGCAGACTATGAAAAAGAAAAATCACAAGAAAATGTAGTCGAACAAATTATAAGACCGACAGGCTTATTAGACCCAAAAATACAAGTAAAACCAGTTACGAATCAAATTGATGACCTATTAGAACAAATAAGAATTCGAGTAGAAAGAAAAGAAAGGGTATTGGTAACAACTTTAACCAAAAAGATGGCAGAAGATTTGACTGAGTATTTGAAAAGTTTAGACATCAAAGTAAACTATATCCATTCTGATACAAAAGCATTAGAGAGAATGGAAATTATAAGAAATTTAAGACTTCGGAGAATTTGATGTATTAGTAGGAATTAATCTTTTAAGAGAAGGGTTAGATATTCCAGAAGTATCTTTAGTAGCTATATTAGATGCAGATAAAGAAGGATTTTTACGTTCAGAAAGGTCTTTAATACAAACCATAGGAAGAGCTGCTAGAAATACAGATGGAACCGTTATTATGTATGCAGATGAATTGACAGACAGTATGGAAAAAGCAATTTCAGAAACGAATCGAAGAAGAAACATTCAAGAACAATACAATCAAGCACATGGTATTACACCAAAAACCATTCAAAAATCAGTACGTGATAATATAGCAATGACAACGATAGAAGATATTAGTGTAGAATACAAATTAGAGAAAAATGAAAATATTCAAGAGGTAATGGGAGAATTAACTGACCAAATGTTACAACATGCTGCTAATATGGAATTTGAAAAGGCAGCCGAATTACGTGATAAAATTAAAGAACTAGAAAAATTATTATAGAAGAAAAAAAGATAGAATACTATATATTATAAAGAAGGGAGAAAAAGGAAAATGGGAATGATACTAGGAATTTTTCATTCATTTTGGTTTCAATCAATATTTAAGTTGATATTAGGAGCAGTATTGGCTGGCATTATAGGATTGGAACGTTCTTCATGGAGTAAACCAGCAGGATTTAGAACACATGCTTTAGTAGGAATTAGTGCTGTACTAGTTGTGTTATGTGGTGAATATATGTCACAACTATATGACATTGATCCTTCTAGAATATCGGCACAACTATTATCTGGAATAGGATTTATTGGTGCAGGTACCATTTTAAGAGATGGCTTTAATGTAAAAGGACTAACAACTGCTGCTGGACTACTGGCAGTTACTTGTATTGGATTAAGTATTGGGTCAGGATTTTATCTAGGAGGAATTTTGGCAACCTTGATTGTTTATATCATCTTATCTTATTCCTATAAATTATCAGATAAATTAAATCATTTTGATGTATTAGAATTAGATATCAAAATTAATGAAAACATAAAAGAAACTGTAGCTGAAATAGAAGAAATTTTAAGTGAGTATAAAGTAGAAATCAAACAAATAAAAAGATTAAAAGAAGAAAGAGAAAAAGAGGAAGAAACCATACATGTTGTTGGTCATTACAATAAAAAGGCTTTTAAAAAGAACGAATTATTAAGAAAAATTACTTTAATTGACAAGGTAGAAGAAGTTTTGCAAGAAGAAAATTAATAAAAAAATAGCAAAAACAAATAACATACATATCATATAACAAGGTGATAGGTATGTTATTTTTGAAAGAATTATATGAAGATGCAAAAAATGTAAAAGAAAAAGATCCAGCATGTAGAAATCTATTAGAAGTAATCATTTTATATCCAGGCTTTCATATATTGATATTCCATAGAATGGCACATTTTTTATATTGTCATAAATTCCTATTTTTAGCAAGGCTCATTTCACAAATAGGAAGATTTTTTACAGGAATTGAAATACATCCAGGTGCCAAAATTGGAAGAAGACTGTTAATTGATCATGGTATGGGAATTGTCATAGGAGAAACAGCAACCATAGGCGATGATTGTACGATTTATCATAATTCAACTTTAGGAGGAACAGGAAAAGACAAAAATAAAAGACATCCTGATCTTGGTAATCATGTAATGGTAGGAGCTGGAGCAAAAATACTAGGACCAATTAAAATTGGTAACGATGTAAAAATAGGGGCTAATAGTACAATTTTAAAAAACATACCAGACCATGTTACTGTTGTTGGATGTAATGAAATCAAAAAGATAGCAAAAAAAACCATACACTAGAAACGTCTGTTGGTCAAAAATAATTAATCAATATTTAGAAGTTTTGAATGTGACCGTAATAGCTTTAGAAATACTTAAAATACAGCAGAAAAGGGTCCTGTTTTCGGGTATAGTTCTGCTGTATTTTTAGTATTTCTTAGCGTTATGAAGGGTAACCGAAAAACTGAGAAATATTGATTAATTATTTTTGACCAACAGACGTTTCTAGTGTATGTTTTTTTTGACAAATTTTTGAAGTTCTATAAATTATATAGATTATCTTCTGTTAAAATTTTTACTCTTTTTAATGTTCTTTCATCATTTGAGTTTTGTGCATTTTCGATAAATTCTGGATGATTGATTAAAAATTCACGCATGGTTTCATAAGGATCATGGTAGAAACCTTTTAGCATTTCTAGTTGCCCTTGGTTAATAATTCCTAATGAAAAAGCTTTTTCAAATAAAGTGTTATCAACTAATGCTAATGGAATGGTTTGGATTCCTTCTTTTTCTAATATTTCGGTTCCTCCTTGTTTTCTATCTACTACATAACAAGTCCATAGTAATTTACCATTTAGGTTTTTGATAGCTGGTATCCATGAACGAACATAATTAGAGGCTGCTGTTACTAAGTCAGAGGCATTTAACACAGTTTTTCCTTCAATATTAGTTATTTTTTTTGTAGAAGAAAAGTCATAAGGACTAACAAAGGCTTCTAAATCTTTAAATAAAGTAAGATGAGGCTTTTTTAATAGATAAGCAATCATGTTAGAGAAATACCAATCTCTTCTTTCTCCACCAGAGATATAATCAATTTCTTCTAGGTTAACATTATCTGTAATAGATTGAATCATGGTATCAATTGTATCGTGAAAAATTTTATTTTTTTCGTATTGTGCCAACACTTTTTCAAAAACTTTTTTTGGTAAGTTGATTCTATCTTCTAATAGGGTGTCAATATAAGATAAAAATTCGGTTGCTTCTTTTTCATTTCCATAAAGGAAGTGTGTATTTACAAAATATGGGGATATGGTTCCAGATGTTAAGAAAAATGGTTTGTTTTCTTCGCAAAATTTTACTGCTTTTGTTTCAAATAGATATGACATGATATCTGACATAATGATTCCTCCTTAAATTTATTCTAGGGATATTGTAAATAAAAAAATAGATTTTGTCAATAAACTTGTAATTTATGTGATTTTATGCTATGATTTGCAAAGAAGAACATCATTTTTGTTGCAATATACTTATTTAAAAGAAAAAACGAGAAATATTGCCAAAAAACGCAAAAAATGATAAGATAGGAAAAATGAATTTTAGGAGGTAAAAATGAAAACATTATTAAAAAATGGAACATTAATCGACTATAAGACAAATACATTTGAGAAAAAAGATATACTGATTGAAGAAGATAAAATCAGTAAAATAGGAAGTGAAATTACAGAAGTAGCAGATAAAGTAATAGACTGTACTAATTTTTATATAATACCTGGAATGATTGATATGCACTGCCATTTAAGAGAACCTGGATTTGAGCATAAAGAAACAATTCAAACAGGTAGCAGAAGCGCCGTTTGTGGTGGTTTTACTACAATTTGTCCCATGCCAAATACCAAACCAACACCAGATAGCGCTATTGTTTTGCAAAAAATCATAGAAGAAGCAAAAAGAGTAAATCTATGTAATGTACTTCCATATGCCTCTGTTTCAAAAGGAGAAAAAGGAGAAGAACTAGTTGACTTTGAAGAATTAAAAAAAGCAGGAGCCATTGCTTTTTCAGATGATGGCATGCCAGTAGTCAACAGTAAAATGATGAGAGAAGCTATTATAGAAGCCGATAAATTAGGAACTTTTGTTGCCTCACATTGCGAAGAAAAAACAGTTGCAGCAGGAGCAATTAACGCTGGAAAAGTAGCAGACCAATTAGGGGTAAATGGCGTTTTACCAGAAGCAGAAGAAATTATGGCAGCAAGAGAAATCGTAATTGCAGAAACCAATAATGTAAGAGCACATATTTGTCACATTAGTACCAAAACAACCAAAAATATGGTAAGAGATGCCAAAAAAAGAGGGGTAAAAATTACTTGTGAAACTTGTCCTCACTACTTTACTTTTACAGTTGATGAGGTTTTAAAAGCAGGTGTCAATGCCAAAATGAATCCTCCATTAAGAGAAGAAAAAGACAGACAAGCCATTATAGAAGGATTAAAAGAAGGAACCATAGATGCCATTATTACAGACCATGCACCACATACAGAAGAGGAGAAAAACAAAGGACTAGCAACTGCACCAAATGGAATTATTGGATTTGAAACTGCTTTATCAGCAGAAATTATGAACTTAGTAGATGAAGGGCATTTAAGTTACTTGGACTTAGTAAAACTTACCTCTTATAATCCAGCACAATTACTACACATTGATAGAGGAACCATTGAAGAAGGAAAAGTAGCAGATATTACAATTTTCGATCCAAATGAAACTTATACCTATACGAAAGAAATGATTGTGTCAAAAGCAAAAAATAGTCCATTTATTGGAAAACAATTAAAAGGAAGAGTACAATATACAATTGTTGGCGGAAAATTAGTATACCAAAAGGAAAATTAGTAAAATCAAAAGAAAATGTAAAAAGGAATGGATGAAATGAAAATATTGGCTATTGGAGATATTGTAGGACAAAGAGCACTAGAAAAATTAGGAAAATAATTAAAACAACTAAAACAAAAAGAAAATATTGATGTAACTATAGCAAATGGAGAAAATACAGCCAATGGAAATGGATTAACCAAAAGCAATTTGAAACTATATTAGCAACTGGTGTAGATGTTATAACAATGGGAAATCATACATGGGGGAATGAAGAAATTTATGATTTTATAGAAGATGATAGAATCATAAGACCAGCTAATATAACAAAAGGAATGCCAGGAAAGGGATATACCATTTATCAAAAAAATCAAACCAAAATATTAGTTATCAACTTAATTGGAAGAAGAATGATGGAGGGAGTCTATTATTCTAACAATCTATTTATTGCTGTACAAGAGATTTTAGAAAAGATACCAAAAGATATAAAAAAAATAATAATAATAATAGATTTTCATGCACAATCTACTGGTGAAAAAATAAATATGGGATATTTTTTAGATGGAAAAGTAAGTGGCATATATGGAACTCATACACATGTGCAAACAGCAGATGAAACAATCTTGCCAAAAGGGACAGGATTTATTACCGATATTGGTATGACGGGAGCATGTTTTTCAGACTTAGGATGTGATTTAGAACAATCTATTAAAAGATATTTGGAAGACAAAACAATAGAGGATACGATGTCGAATCATGAAATTATGATAAATGGTTGTATCTTTGACATTGATAAAAACACAGGAAAAACAGTATCCATTAAAAGAATTCATATAGATTAGATAAAAAAGAAGGAGAAAATCAAAAATGAAAAACCGATTAATATGGTATCCAAAATGTTCCACTTGTCAAAAAGCGAAGAAATACTTACAAGACAATCAAATACCATTTGAAGAACAACACATAGTAGAAGACACACCAACCAAAGAAGAATTAGAAAAATGGCTAAAACAAAGTGGAATAGAAATTAAGAAATTTTTCAACACAAGTGGTTTAAAATACAAAGAATTAAACTTAAAAGAAAAATTACCCCATATGACAGAAAAAGAAAAAATAGAATTATTAGCCTCAAATGGAATGTTAATTAAACGACCATTATTTATCACAGACAAAAACATTTTAATAGGATTTAAAGAAAAAGAATGGAGAGAAAAAATATGAAAGCAATTGACAAATTAATAGAAAAAATCAAGCAAACTAATAATCCAACTGTAATAGGATTAGACCCAAGATATGAAATGTTACCCAAATGCGTTACCAGTAAATATTCACAAGATTTAGAAGGAGTGGCAAAAGCAATCATCGAATTTAACCGAAACTTAATTGATTATACCTGTGATATTATTCCAGCAGTAAAAGTTCAAATTGCTTTTTATGAAATGTATGGAATACCAGGAATGGAAGCATTTAAAGAAACCTGTCGATATGCCAAAGAAAAAGGAATGGTAGTTATGGCAGATAGCAAAAGAGGAGACATTGGTTCAACAGCACAAGGCTATTCAAATGCTTTCTTAGGAAAAACAGTAATAGGAGAAAAAGAAGAATCCATTTATGATGTAGACTTTGTTACAGTTAATCCCTATATGGGAACAGATTGTGTAAAGCCATTTATAGAAGACTGTAAAAAATATGACAAAGGAATATTTGTATTAGTAAAAACTTCTAACCCATCATCAGGAGAATTGCAAGACTTAAAACTAGAAAATGGAAAAGAAATTTACTCACAAGTAGCCGAATTAGTCGAAAAATGGGGCGAAGAATTACGAGGAAAAGATGGTTATAGTAGTGTAGCAGCTGTAGTAGGAGCCACTTATCCAAGCCAATTAGAGCAAATCAGAAAACTAGCACCACATACTTATTTCTTAATACCAGGATATGGTGCACAAGGAGGAAAAGCAAGTGACATCGCCTTAGGATTTGACAAAAATGGACTAGGAGGAATTGTAAATGCCTCTAGAAGTCTAATGTGTGCTTATCGTTCCGATAAATGGAACAATCAGTATACAGAAGAAAACTATGCCAAGGCAACAAGAGCCGAAGCATTGAGAATGAAGGAAGAACTTAATCAAGTAATTTGATGTGTGTTTTGGGTGTGTTTGGGGACAGGCACCAATTACCCCTAGATGTGTTTTTTGGGACAGGTCTGAAAGTTACCCGTTAATGGAAAAATTTCTTAAGTGATGGAAATCTAGTTAAATTCATATTTAGAAGTTTTGAATGTGACCGTAATAGCTTTAGAAATACTTAAAATACAGCAAGAAAGGGTCCTGTTTTCGGGTATAGTTCTGCTGTATTTTTAGTATTTCTTAGCGTTATGTAGGGTAACCGAAAAACTGAAAAATATGAATTTAACTAGGTTACTATCAATAAGTAGGTTTTTAGGTGAACGACAATGTTTAGTAGGTCATGATAGAAATTAAAGGAGGAATTGAAATGTCAGAATTAGTGTTTGCGGAATTAGTAAAAAAAGAAGAATTAAAACCAAATATTTATAAATTTAGTGTAAAGGCACCAACTATTGTAGAACAGGCAAAACCAGGAAATTTTATAGAAATTAGAATAACAGAACAAACCGAACCATTTTTAAGAAGACCAATTAGTATTTATAATTTAGACAAAGAAAATGGTATTTTGGAATTTATTTTCCAAGTAAAAGGAAAGGGAACCGATATTTTAGCCAAAAGAGAAGTAGGAAATAAGATTGATATAATTGGTCCAATTGGTTATGGGACTTTTAAATATGAATCTTATCAAAATTTGGCAATTATTGGAGGTGGCATAGGTGTTTTCCCATTATATGAGTTGGCAAAATGTGCGAAAAAGGACAAAAAGAGTGTTACGACTTATTTGGGTTTTAGAAACAAAGATTTTGTTGTTTTAGAAGATGAATTTAAAGAGGTTTCAGACGAGCTTGTTTTGACAACAGATGATGGAAGTTATGCTAAACAAGGTTTTGCTATTAGTTATTTAGAAAAAGATATACAAGAAGGCAAAATCGATTCTATTTATGCTTGTGGACCATTACCCATGCTAAAAGCTGTACAAAAAATGGCAGTCGAAAAGGGTATTCCTTGCCAAATATCCTTGGAAGAAAAAATGGCATGTGGGTTAGGTGTGTGTCTAGGTTGTGCAGTAAAAACAGCTAATAGTCCCAAAGAGGCTCCAGAATATTGGCATGTATGTAAGGCTGGTCCAGTATTTAATGCAAAAGATGTAGAGATTTAAAAAATATAATAATTTAGAAGAAAGATAACATTTAATTAAAAAGGAGTAAGAAGAATGAATACAGAAGTTAATTTAGCGGGAATAAAAATGAAAAATCCCGTAACAGTAGCATCAGGAACTTTTGGATATGGAAGAGAATTTAGTAATTTTTTTGATTTAAGTAAATTAGGAGGAATTATTACAAAGGGAACTTCACTAAAGCCTAGAAGTGGAAATAAGCCTTCTAGAGTTTATGAAACACCAAGTGGTATGTTAAATAGTATAGGTTTACAAAACCCAGGAGTAGAATATTTTGCACAAAATGATTTACCATTTCTTAGAAAATTTGATACAGCTATTATTGTAAATGCTTGTGGTAGTAGTATTGAAGAATATGTGGAATTGTGTAAAATATTAAATACATTAGATATTGATGGGGTTGAATTAAATTTGTCTTGTCCAAATGTAAAAGCAGGTTGTATGGCATTTGGAAATACTTATGAAGGTGTAAAAGAAGTGACAATGCAAGTAAGAAAAGTGTTAGATAAACCTTTAATTGTAAAACTAACACCAAATGTTACCGATATTGCATCTATTGCAAAAGCTGTAGAAGATGCTGGAGCAGATGGGGTTTCTTTAATTAATACTTTATTAGCAATGAAAATAGATATTGATAAAAGAAAACCAGTTTTAGCCAATAATACAGGTGGACTTTCAGGTCCTGCTATTCGACCTGTTGCTGTTCGTATGGTATATCAAGTGGCTCAAAGTGTTAATATTCCTGTACTGGGAATGGGTGGAATTGTAAATGGTGATGATGCCATTGAATTTATGCTAGCTGGGGCACAAGCTATTTCCATTGGAGCAGGTAATTTTATTAGTCCCTATACAAGTGTTGATACAGTAACAGGAATTGAAAATTATATGAAGAAACATCATATTGAAGATATAAATGAAATAGTTGGAACAGTTGAAATGAACTAATTTCAAATAAAACGCCTATATTAAATTTAAAACTATATAAAATAAGTATGACAAAAGTAATAAAAAAGAAATTTTTAAGAACTACTGAATAAAATGAAAAGAAGTAATTAGAATGTAAGGTGAAGAAAAATGCAAAGAACCCAAACTAAGAAAATAATGGTAGGTAAGGTTGCAATAGGTGGGCAAAATAAAGTGGTTATTCAATCTATGTGCAATACGAAAACTAAAGATATACAAGCAACGGTTAAGCAAATTTTAGAATTAGAAAAAGCAGGTTGTGAGATTATTCGAGTAGCCTGTTTCGATAAAGAAGATGCAAGGGCTATTCAAGAAATAAAAAAGCAAATACACATTCCGATTGTTGCTGATATTCACTTTGATTATCAAATTGCATTAGAAGCAATTAACGCAGGGGCAGACAAAATTCGAATTAATCCAGGAAATATTGGTTCACAAGAAAAAGTAAAGGCAGTTGTTGATAGTTGCAAAGAAAATAAGATTCCAATTAGAATTGGAGTAAATGCTGGTTCTTTGGAAAAGACTTTATTAAATAGAGATGGAAAACCAACTGCTAAGGCTATGGTGGAAAGTGCCAAAAGACATGTAGAAATCTTAGAAAAATTAGATTTTTATGATTATGCTATTTCTTTAAAAGCATCTAATTTGGATTTGTGTATACAAGCTTATATGCAAGCAGCAAAGGAATTTAGCTGCCCACTTCATTTAGGAATTACAGAGGCTGGTACAGAATTTAGTGGAACCATTAAATCAAGTATAGGATTAGGTATTTTGTTAAGACAAGGAATTGGAGATACCATTCGTGTTTCCTTGTCTGATGCCCCTATTAAGGAAATTAAGGTGGCAAAAGAAATCTTAAAAGATTGTAATTTGTATCATAAATCGCCAACTTTGATTGCTTGTCCTACTTGTGGAAGAACACAAATAGATTTAATTCCTATTGCAAAGGAAATAGAGAC
>Ga0224747_10254_pt1 | contig 11291 bp, 16 predicted proteins | sample LIM_F_Water_Pos_FD_182999 | JGI IMG/M metagenome (GOLD analysis project Ga0224747, IMG submission 182999) | Enriched cells from gastrointestinal tract of the lab mouse from Pacific Northwest National Laboratory (PNNL), Richland, Washington... | ecosystem: Host-associated > Mammals > Digestive... | reverse complement strand
CCGTTATAGTCACGGATGCCTTTGACGCTCATAACCTTTTCAATATCTGCGTCAGTGATCGGCGTACCTGTGTAGTCTACCAGCACACCGCCAATGCCCTGCAGGTATGTCCAGTTCTGGCTGTTGTCCATATCCCGTTCCAGCTTGATACTCCCGCCTACGGACTGTCGCAGGTGGCTATCCTGACGTGTCACTGAAAATTGTCGGTATATATGAAGTTACTATGGACAATGGACAATTTAGCACCACGTCAACAGACAAACGGAATCGCCTGATTATCGACCACAAAGCCATGCAAGAGATTATGATGTACGATGTTATCTAGTATGACAATGGCGTTGAATTTTTTGTGGACGACCCCAGGGACATTGATAAAATCGCAGCTCAGATACAGAAGTTAGACCTGGACTGGAATTGCTTCAAACTGACGGTTGACAATACCGCCTATGAAGCTGTCGCATCCTCTCTGACCGCCATGCAGAAAATGGTGACAGGATTGATTATCGGCATCGTGATTGTCAGCATCGGCATTTTGGCTCTGATTCTCAATATGTGGATCAAGCAAAGGACGCATGAAACGGGCATCCTGCTCTCCATCGGTGTGAGCAAGGTCAAAATTGTGGCGCAGTACATTCTTGAAACGCTGATAATTGCCGTAATTGCCTTTGGTCTGTCCTATTTTTCCAGTGGAGCGATTGCACAGGGGACGAGCAATCTGTTGTTCAGTCAAGTAGCGGAAACACAGCCCATCCCGGAGATTGAAACACCCGACGACGGTACGGAGTATCTGGACATCACCGGCCAATATATCCCCTACGACACATCCAATATGGTAGCCCCCGATAGCATTGAAGTCTACGTCACAGCGGAATATCTGCTTTGGGTCTATCTGCTGGGAATGGCGATCTGCACCGCCGCTGTCGTGCTGGCGTCCCTGCCGGTAGTCAAAATGAAACCGAAAAACATCTTGTCTCAAATGAGCTGAAGGAGGTTTTGATTATGAGCATTTTAGAAGTAAAGGGCCTGCAATATTCCTACGAGAATAAAAAGCGAGTCCTACGGGGTATCAACGCCCAAATGGAGCAGGGCAAGATGTACGCTATCCTCGGTCCCTCCGGGTGCGGCAAGACCACGCTGCTGTCCCTGCTGGGCGGTCTGGACAGCCCTTCCAGCGGCCAGATTTTGTACCAAGGCGAGGACATTGCAAAGATCGGCCTTGCCGACCACCGGCGTAATCATGTGGCGTTTATCTTCCGGAGTTACAATCTGATCGACTACTTAACGCCGGTGGAGAATGTAGCCCTGACCGCCAAGCATCCGCCGCTCCCCATCCTGGAGCAGTTGGGTCTGACCGCAGAAGAAGCAAAGCGGAATGTGCTGAAGCTGTCCGGGGGCCAGCAGCAGCGTGTGGCAATCGCCCGCGCCTTGGCCAGTGATGCACAGGTTATCTTGGCCGATGAACCGACCGGGAATCTGGACGAGGATACCGCCGCTGAGATCACTGCCATTTTGAAAGACAGTGCCCATAAATCCGGCAAATGTGTGGTGATTGTGACGCACTCCAATGAATTGGCGAAAGATGCTGATGTGGTTTTTCGGCTCCGTAAAGGAGATTTGCAGATTTCGGATGCCTCCGAAATAGAACGGGAGCGTAAAAAGAAATGAGAAAGCAGAGTATAATCGTTTCCTCCAAAGGAAAAGCAGAACTTTCTTCCAGTGAACGGGCGTTACTCAAAGGGGCCTTTGATGCACTTCGTGTTTCCCCTGAACGTGTGGAAGAAACCATAGCGCAGGCCAAGGCGCAAAGCCAGCAGAACGGTCAGACTTAATGTTGATCGTGGCAGCAGGAATCGCAAAAGCCAGACGTTGAACGCAGAGCGTGATTTCTGCCGGAAAGGGTAATTGAGTGTGAACGAAAAGGATAAATCTTCCCATTGGGTGTGCTGTCCAATCTGCGGCAGCAGAACAAGGATTAAGGTGTACTTCGATACCGTCCTGGTGAGGTTTCCGCTGTACTGTCCCAAGTGCAAAAAGGAAATCCGAATGACCGTGGCACAACTGAAAATGGTACTGAGCGACGAGCCAGACGCTTAAAGCGCAGAGCCTGCTTCCTACTGATGTAAGGATGCAGGCTCTTTTTTTGCTTTGCGGCCTATTTGATCTCGGCAGCGGCGTTTGACCTAACTGCGCCCAGGACGGACTGGACAACGGGAATCAGGGCGGCGGCCTCCTGTTCGGAACAATCTTCAATCAAGAACCGGAGTTGGCTGACAGATGGATTTTTAATCTCCATGCCAGGATAGAAAATCTCTTGGGAATCTATCTGAAGCCCACGAACCAGAGGAAACAAAACCGTCATTTTCGGATTTCCTCGATAGTTCTCAATGTTCAAGATCGTGCGTGAGTCGATGGAACAGATTTCAGCAGCTTTCAGTTGGGTAAGGCCAAGCCGCTTGCGGGCCTTTTTCACAGTGTCACCCAAGGTATGAATAAAATCCATTGCAATTCACCTCAAGGACATTCTACAATATGCGCCCTTTCGATTGAATCCACCACAATTCGGCTCTTATATGTATCTCAATTCACTAATAAAATGGAGGGAGTTTCTTAGTGGGCCGTAATGCGCCGTTTAGCAAGGAATATGTGAATTTCGATGCTCTGTAAAGGGCGGTCATACTCCGAACAGTGTACTGCGGTTCACACTGATAAATAGGCCGAGCGGATTACCTCGATGCCGCTCCCCACCTCCTGTTCAGATTTCGCAAAACTCAAATCTGAACAGGAGGAAAACATGATGGAAATCACCATCAAAATCAATGGGCGCATAGTGTCTGTTGAAGTCAGTGATGAAGTGGCCGAGTGCTACAACCAGGGCAGACGGAAGGCCGAGAACCTCTATCACGAAAAACGGCGGCATTGGGATGATCGGGAGTTTGACGAGTACATAGTCGCTGTCGAGGGCCTGCTGCCCTACCAGCCCACACCGGAGGACATCGTATGTCAGCGGGAAACTTTGGCTCTGCTGCTGTCCATTTTGGACACCTGCACAACAATTCAGCGGGAGCGATTTTTACTCTATGCGCTGTACGATTATACCTATGATGAGATTGGATTGCTATACGGCTGCTCCAAGTCCGCCGTCCGAGATTCTATCGAAGCTGTCCGAAAAAAATTTCAAAATTTCTTTCTGGATTGACCCCACCAGGAGCCCGTAAGTGGCTTACCAGGTGAGGGCAGTCCCCTCAAATTTCGCAGAGGGGGACAAGCAGCCGCTTGTCCCCCTCTCTCATGTAAGGAGAGTTGTCAATGGATAAAAGAGAATCCCTGTTGAAACAGCGTGACGAAGCCAAAAAAGAAGCCCAACAGTATGAGAACCAGGTAATAATTCTGCTGAACAAGCAGAGGGACGCAGAACGCCACGCCCGGAATCACCGCCTGATCGTGCATGGCGCAATCGTGGAGGGCGTGTTTCCCTTCACCGCCAGCATGGACGGCGAATCGCTCAAAGCGTTTCTAATCGCCCTTTCCCGCCTGCCGGGAGCGTGGGAAACGGCACAAACGGCGCAGAACGCCGGGGACGGGGAATAGTCCGTTCGGAGAACGGCGCACTTATACACCGTGTCCGGTGTCGTGCGCCCTGCCGGGGGCTTGTTGCGTCCTTCGGACGCGATGGGGAAGTACCTTCCCCAAACCCCATGTGCGCCAGCAAAAACGGAACATCCGCTTTGCGTCTGTTCCGTTTCCGCTTGCCTATACCCCCACCGCTGACTGCGAAGGAAGGAGGAAAACCGCATAGCAATCTTTCACTGTCCCATTCAAATCATCAAGCGGAGCGTGGGCCGTTCGGCTGTCGTTGCCGCCGCCTACCGAAGCGGCGAACGGCTGACAAATGAGTGGGACGGCAAAACCCACGACTACACGCATAAACCCAGTGTCGTCCATTCGGAAATCATGCTGCCCGCCCACGCACAGCCAGAGTTTTCAGACCGCTCCACCCTTTGGAACTCGGTGGAGCAAATTGAGAAAGCCAGTGATGCCCAGCTTGCCCGCGAAATCGAAGTTGCCCTTCCTGTGGAGCTGTCCAGGGCGGAGCAGTTGGCCCTTGTTCGCTCATTCGTCAAAGACAACTTTGTGGCAGAGGGAATGTGCGCCGATTTTGCGCTCCACGACAAGGGCGATGGCAATCCCCACGCCCATATCATGCTGACCATGCGACCGCTAAAACCAGATGGACGCTGGGGGCCGAAGTGCCGCAAGGTTTACGATCTGGACAGCCAGGGCAACCGCATCCCGGACGGCAAAGGCGGCTGGAAGAATCACCGGGAGGACACCACCGATTGGAACAATCGGGAGAACGCCGAGAAGTGGCGGGCGGCGTGGGCCGCTTACGCCAATCGTGCGTTGGAGGCCGCTGGCAGGCCGGAGCGCATCGACCACCGCAGCTATGAGCGGCAGGGCATTGAGAAAATCCCCTCCGTCCACATGGGGCCTGCCGCCAGTCAGATGGAGCGGCGGGGCATCCGAACAGAGAAAGGCGATCTCAATCGGCAGATTGCCGATGATAACAAATTGCTGAAGGAACTCAAGGCTCGCATCACCCGGATTTATAACTGGACGAAAGAGCAGGCTGGAACCGAACAGCCCCAGGATGGTGGTAGTCTTGTGGCTCGTCTCTATGAAGCCCAAGCCAAGGTCAACAGCAACAAAGCCCGTTCCCGTTCCGGCAAGATTAAGGCCCTTCAAGACAATGCAAAGCTACTCGCTTTCTTGCAGTCTAACGGCATCAATTCCATGCAGGAACTTTATGAAAAAGTCTCTGTTATGAACAAAGATTATTACAATCTCCGTGGGCAGATTGTCAGTGCGGAACGCCGTCTTGCTGTCCTGGATGAACGGCTGGAAATGTGGGCGCAGTACGAGAAGTACAAGCCCATCCGCCAGAAGTTGGACAAGGTGAAACCGGGCAAGCGGGAGAAATACCAGCAGGAGCATAAAGCAGAGTTAGCAGACTTTGACGCTGCCGCCCATTTTCTGAAATCGCTGAAAGAATCCGGCGAAGCGATCACGCCCAAAGCGTGGCGGGCCGAAGCCGCAAAACTGGCTGTTCAGAAGGATGCAGATTATCAGAAAATGCGGGCTATGCGGGATGAAATCAAAGCTGTTGAATCACTCCGCAAGGCCGCTGACCGTCTGGCCCATGAGGGACAGCACCGGCAGAGAGAAACTGAGCGATAATTTTAATTTTGAAGAAAGGATTTTGCAGTTATGGATATGAACCCGTGGGAACGCCGCCAGAAGATTTTGGAGGCTTTGTGCCTCCGGCGGCATGATACTTACAGAAATCTGGCACATGAGTTTAACGTCAGCACCGGGACGATTCGCCGGGACATTGTGGTGCTGACCTGCTCCTATCCGGTTGAAACCGTCAAGGGCCACCATGGTGGTGTCAGGGTTGCCGAGTGGTTCCACCTTGACCGCAGGGCGCTGAACTCTGCGGAGATCACATTTCTCCGCAGGCTGGGGGAATCCCTGGACGGTCCCGATCTGGAAATGCTCAACCGGATTATCGCTATCTTTTCGCATTGAGGGCAATCACCATGCGAATGAAAATCAGCGAAATCAAAATCAATCCAGGGCGGCGGGATACTCAGCAGCGGAACGTGGAGGAACTGGCCCGGAGCATCGCCGCCGTGGGCCTGATGAACCCCATCACCGTCACCCAGGACAACACGCTTATTGCTGGCCTGCATCGCCTGGAGGCGGTGAAGCTACTGGGCTGGACGGAGATCGAGTGCGTTGTCAGCGAGGCGGACGGCCTGCAAGCGGAGTTGGCCGAGATTGACGAAAACTTTGTCCGGGCGGGGTTGTCTCACCGTGAGTTGGGCGATCTGCTTGTGCGACGGAAGGAACTCTATGAAGCCATTCACCCGGAGACACGCCAGGGCCAGCGAAATGGGCAGACAGCTAAAAACGCAAATTCTTCGCTTTTAGAAACAAAGTCATTTGCCCAGGACACCGCCGACAAGCTGGGTGTCAGCAAGCGCACCGTGGAGCAGCTTGTCCAGACCGCCCGTGACCTGACCCCGGAGGCCAAGAAAACCATTCGGGACGTTGGCGATAAGATTAGCAAAGGGGCCGCGCTGAAAATTTCCAGACTGCCCCCTGCCCAGCAGGAGGAAGCCGCTGCTGTTCTGACCGTATCGCCGCCCTCACCGAAGCGGCAGGGGATGATGGACAGTGAATCGGCGTTGAGCGAGTTTAAGGCCCTCTGTGCCCGCTATGTTTCCGGCATTGAATCCCTCCACCATCGGGCGGAAATTTTCGCCGGAATGACAATTTCCCAATTTGATGAGCTTGGAGACAGTGCATATTCGGTCACGACCGCAATCAAAGGATTTTTCGAGAAAGTGCATGAAATCCGACACGAAATGGAGAAGGAACATGAAAACTGACTACATCACCAGCGGCTCCACCCTGCCGCCCTACCTGGCTTATCCCCGGTTCCTGCTGGGCATGAATATCCGGCTGACCGCCAAGGAAATCTACGCGATCATGCTGGATATGATACTGGACTCCGAGGCCGCACAGACCGACAAGCGCGGGCGGCGGTATCTGGCGTTCTACAACAAGACTATCGCGGAGATCATTGACCGCACCCCCAGCACCGTGGCACAGTCCCTGCGGGAGTTGGAGGCCGTGGAGTTGGTGGAAAAGAAGCTAATAGCCCTCCATACCCCCTATCACATCTACATCAAGTTACCCGCAGGGGAGAATGAGCCGTGATTGTCCGCATGAACTACCAGCAGTACCGGGCGGCGCGGCGGCTAGTACATAGCTGCTGCAATTATGATTACGGGAACTGTCTGCTTCTGGACAACGGCGAGGAATGTGTCTGCCCGCAGAGCATCACATACTCGCTGATCTGCAAATGGTTCCGCGCCGCTGTTCTGCCACTGGACGCTGGCCTGTGCGCTGCCCTGCTCTACCGGGCAGATCGAAAAAAATGCGTCCTCTGCGGTGGCTACTATCTGCCGAAATCTAACCGGGCGAAATACTGTCCCGACTGCTCCATTCGCATGAAGCGGGCAAAGGCCACAGAGCGCAAGCGGAAACAACGGCAGAACTGTCACGCTTTAGGGCTTAAAAAGCCCTGATTTTGCAAGGCTTTCCGAGGGCGGCTCAATAGGGGCCTGATACATTCCCTATCCAGCGCGCCGGAAGGCCCTCAGACGGCCCGCAACGGCGGGGAGGTGACACCCATATTGCTGACTACATGACGAAAGATACTAAGCTGCCGTCCTATCTGCCATTCCCGCGTTTTCTTTTGGAGGCGGATTTAGCGTTAGCAACCAAACTGGTCTATATGGTTCTGCTGGACAGGGCGCGGCTATCTCAGGCCAATGGCTGGGCTGATAGCGGTAGCCAGATTTACATTGTGTTTCCTATTGTTGAGATCGCCAACGCCATAGACCGCAGCCCTATGACCGTGAAAAATTCATTGAACGAATTGGAAAGCGCCGGCCTGATTGAGCGCAAGCGGCGGGGCCAATCTCTACCGAACCGCATCTACATCAAGATTCCTGATGGACAGGATATTGTCCGTCTGACGGATAAAAAATTGTCTGTCAGAAGGAAAGAAAATTGTCCTTCTGATGGACAGGAAACTATCCCTTTGACGGACAGAAAATTGTCCACTAATAACCTTACAAGTAAATTGAGAGAATCATCTGAAGGGAGTGAGAGCGTGTGCGCCCACGTGCGAGGCCGCTATGAGAATATTTTTCTAACCGAGGCCGAGATAGCCGAACTGCAAGTGGAACTCCCCGACCTTTGGAAACAGTATGTGGAGAAGCTGTCCGAGTACATGGCATCCACGGGTAAGACCTACCAGAACCACGCCGCCACCATTCGCCGCTGGGCGGCGGAGGATCGGCGCAAGGGTAAGAGTATACCAGACTACACATACAAGGAGGGCGAAAGCCTATGAATGATTTTGACAGCATTATCAAGCGCATGACCGTGACCCATGTGGGGCCGGAGGACTACACCGGCGAGGACGGGCTTCTGTACTGCGGAAAGTGCCACACCCCGAAGTAGTTTCGCATGGACGCACCGCCGTTGGAGGGGCGGTTACTCCCTTGCCCCTGCCAGTGCGAACGGGCGCGGCTTGACCAGGAGGCAGCGGAGCAGGAGGCCCGCCGTCACCTTCAGACTGTGGCCGATTTGAAGCACCGGGGATTCACCGACCCCGCTATGCGCGGTTGGACGTTCGCCAACGACAACGGCAAATGCTCACAGATGAAACACGCTCATTTTTATGTCGAGCATTGGGATACCATGCTGGCGGAGAACATCGGCTATCTACTGTGGGGCAGCGTTGGCACTGGGAAAAGCTACTTCGCGGGATGTATCGCAAACGCCTTAATGGAGCGCGAGATCACTGTCCGCATGACTAATTTTGCTCTGATTCTGAACGATCTGACTGCCAGCTTTGAGGGCCGCAATGAATACATATCCCAGCTTTGCCGCGCCCTGTTGCTTATCATTGATGATTTTGGCATGGAACGCGGGACAGAGTACGGATTGGAGCAGGTCTACAATGTGATCGACAGCCGGTATCGCAGTAAGAAACCGCTGATTGTCACCACCAATATTCCGCTCCATGATTTGCAGCATCCCCAAGATACCGCTCATGCCCGCATCTATGACCGCCTGCTGGAAATGTGCGCCCCCATTCGCTTCTCTGGTGAGAATTTCCGAAAGGCTACGGCGCAGGACAAGCTGGCACGTCTGAAAAATCTGATGGACTGAAAGGAGTTGCCTATGAGAAAAACGCAACAGGATAAACCCGCTGTACCCAAGACCAGACGCCAGGACAAGCCTCGGTTCATCGTGACCCGTGAATATAACGGCAGTCAGAGCATGAGGGCCGCTTTTGAACAGGCCATAGAATCTCAGGCTTGCGGGCAGTTTGAATCCTGGCTTGAAAAGAGGGAGAGCGACAAAAATGCCTGTTGAAAATTTTCCCGAAATATGGTATCATAATCATATCGTGTCTCTGTTCATTAAGGAGATCACTAATGAACAGGAAGAATAAACTTACGCCCTCTGTCACCGCTCTATATTGCCGCCTCTCCATTGAGGACGGGCGGGAAAACGAGAGCATGAGCATCAGCAATCAAAAGGCTCTGCTTCGTGCCTTCGCCGAGAAAAATGGCCTGTTGAACTATGAATTTTATGTCGATGACGGTTACACAGGCCGTAATTTCAACCGTCCTTCGTTCCAGAGGATGATTGCCGACATTGAGGCCGGGAAGGTCAAATGTGTAATCACGAAAGACCTCTCACGGCTGGGCCGGAACTACATTGAAGCTGGCAGCTATATCGAAATCTTCTTCCCGCGTCACAACGTCCGCTATATCGCTGTTACTGACGGCGTGGACAGTCTGAACCGGCAGGAGATGGACATTACCCCCTTCAAAAATATCCTGAACGATATGTATAGCCGGGATATTTCCAAGAAGGTGCTGGCGGGCTGGATGGCCCGCTCCCGGCAGGGGAAGTTTTTGGGTGGGCCTACTCCTTACGGCCTTATGCGTGACCCCAACGACTGCGGCCACCTGATTATCGACCCGGAGACAGCCCCCACCGTCAAGCTGGTTTTCGACTTGGCAGCAAACGGATACGGCATGATGCGGATTGCAAAATATCTGCTGGAACGCAAGATTCCCATTACCCGCGTCAAAGGCCCGATAGAATCCGAAGTGCGCTATTATTCTTAGGGCAATTCCGTAATCAGTAAAATGCTCCGCAATCCGGTCTACAAAGGCGATCATGTGGTCTGCAAATGCCACCAGAAGGCTATTCGCTCTAACACCTACAATTTTGTTCCCCGTGACGAGTGGGAGATCATTGAGAACTGCCATGAGGCGATTGTCAGCCGGGAGCAGTGGGATAGGGTGCAAAAGCTGATTGACCGCCGTCCTACCGTTTCGGGAGAAAACAGGTGTCCATTTTATAATCTGTTTCACGGCCTTGTCTACTGTGCTACTTGCGGAAAATCCATGCAGGTGCGCTATGAGAAGGTGGGCCGGACGGATATTGACCGCAGCACCAAGAAGAAGCGGGAGCCGATTGACAGGGCATATTATATCTGCCAGACCTATAACCGGCTGGGAAAGAACGCTTGCACCAGCCATAAGATTGAGGCCCGCGACCTTTACAATCTCGTGCTGTCGGATATTATAGAGCATGGCAAAATGGCCTTGCAGGATTCCGAGGCATTCTATGGGCGATTGACCTATCGGCTGGAACAGCGGTACACCATGGACGAAGGGGCCTTGAAGAAAGAGTTGGATGCCTTGGCGAAGCGCAATCAGGAAATTGACGAGATGTTTATGAGCCTGTACGCTGATAAGACCAAGGGTATTCTGACGGAGCAGCGGTTCTTCCGCATGACTGAAACGCTGGAGCAGGGACAGGCGGACAACAAGGTACGGATGCAGGCGATCACGGACGAGTTACGAACCGCCAACGACACGGAAGATGATGTGCGCCGGTTCATCGGAGAAATCCGGGAATATGCGTCCATCACCGAATTGGACGAGGCAATCTTGAACCGGCTGATTGATAAAATCATCATTAGCGCAGTCGAAGTCATTGACAGCGAAAAGGTGCAGAAAGTCCGTATTGTTTATAACTTTGTGGGCGAAATTGCCACAATAGACGAATAGTGTTTTGCAGTGACCCCTTTCTTTTATAGAGAGGGGTCACTGTGAAGTTGCATGCGGACTGCGTAGAAATCAGAAATAACCAAATTTTTAATGAAATTGGGAGTAATAATGCAAATGCAAGATTTTTTTAAAGATGCAAGATATAAAAGAGCCTATTCCACCATATCCTTTGCTTTCTTTGTTTTTTTGGTTGAGATTTCAATATATGAAATGTTGAGAAAGTTTGAGATCAAACAGTATTGGCTGCTATTACCACTTGGCATGTATATACTAGGGGGCACATTTGCAAAGCATATTAAAATTGTTCGAATTGTTATGGGGGCCCTGGAAATCAGCAGCATCTTATCTTTTGTACTTTTGTGTATCGGAATACGAAACGAATACATAGCTGAATTGCTAAAAAACCATTTCGAAATAATCGCAATTATTGCTATTATAGCTCTTTTTATTAATCTATATATTAGTCGAAATTCTACGACCAAAAATGTTGACACGAAAATAGAACCTAACTCGATACAGTTATTCAATCTATTCTATTTGAATACTTCCAAGGCGCAT
>Ga0224747_10251_pt1 | contig 11342 bp, 9 predicted proteins | sample LIM_F_Water_Pos_FD_182999 | JGI IMG/M metagenome (GOLD analysis project Ga0224747, IMG submission 182999) | Enriched cells from gastrointestinal tract of the lab mouse from Pacific Northwest National Laboratory (PNNL), Richland, Washington... | ecosystem: Host-associated > Mammals > Digestive... | reverse complement strand
TCAAGTATGGACGTCCGCCGGGATACGGCGGCGATGGCGTGGATGTAAGCTGCGAGAGCAAGTCTTTTCTCCCTCATCCGGTGCATTCGCACCGCTCAGCTCCTGACCTTTTCAACTGTGTGCAACGCCCCGGTCGGTCTAGTCGACGCTCCGGGGGCGCGCCCGATGACCAGCGCCTGGCTATGGGGATCCGGAATGCGTCGATCGGGTGTCGGAGTGGCATCCTGGCGGACGCTCGCGTCTTCAGGGGTCGGAATGATCGGAGCGGAGACCGGTCATGCGAGCTCCTTCACCGGCATGTTCGCGATCGACAGGAAATTGGCGAGCATCGCGTGACCGTGTTCCGTGGCGATGCTCTCGGGATGGAACTGAACGGCGTGGATCGGAAGTTCGGCATGGCGGAAGCCCATGACCGATCCGTCGCGGGCGGTCGCGTTGACGATCAGGTCGGCGGGGACATCCGTGACGATCAGCGAATGGTATCTCGCGGCGGTGAAAGGGCTGGGCAGGCTCGCGAACAGCCCGCTGCCGTCATGATCGACCAGCGACGTCTTGCCGTGCATCAGGCCTCCGCGCACCACCTTCCCACCGAAGTGCTGGCCGATCGCCTGATGGCCGAGACAGACCCCGATCAGCGGCTTGCGCGCTTCGGCGCAGGCGGCGACGAGGTCCAGGCTGATACCCGCCTCATTCGGCGTGCACGGGCCGGGGGATATCATGAAGGCATGGGCGTTGGTCTCGATCGCCTCGCGCACGGTCAGCGCGTCGTTCCGCACCACCTTCACCTCAGTCCCCATCTCCACAAGGTAATGGACCAGGTTCCAGGTGAAGCTGTCGTAATTGTCGATGACGAGTAGCATATGCGCTCCATAGCGGATCGCAGCCTCGGCGGAACAGCGTTGCGCTCGTTTGAGCCCGACGCCGCGGTTGAGGCCCTGGCGGCAACCATGGAGCAGGCAGGATGGAGGAACCGGGGCGGATGACCGACCACGGAAGATGGTTCACCGGCACGGCCGACGGCCTGATCCCTTTGATCTTCACGGAGCTTGAGCAGGGCACGCTCGCCGAGATAATCACCTTCGCCAGGGATCCCGCGAACCGCGATCGGGAACTGCTCCACTGCCTCGACGGTGCCGGGACCGCCCTCATCGATTCATCGACCGGATACAGAAGCGCGCCCGTGACCGACGAGATGAATGACGCTGCGGCCGGTGGGCCGGTCCGGTACTGGCACAACCATCCGTCACAGGATTCCATAAGCCAGAGCGGCTGGAACCTGGCTGCCACCAGGTCGACGATCGAGATTTTCGCCGTGAACGAGGTCGGTTCCTCGTTCGCGGGCCGCATACTTGCGTGGCGCGACGGGATGTCGGACGTCATCGCGAACTTCGGCGACATCAGTGAGAAGGTTGAGCGAGGTGTTGCGGACGCCATGAAGGTCGCAAGGGTCGACTTCGCTGACATCGTCGCCTTCTCCCACCGCACCGTGCACGTCGTGAACCTGGCGATGGCGCGAGCCGGGCTGGTGGAATACTCCTATCGCCTCATGGGGGAAGATGCTGCGCTCATGGCACGCGCCGAGGCGGGTGGCTTCGTCGCGACGGGGATCGCGTCGGCTGGCGCCGAGATCAGACGCGTGTGCGCCGCGGCGGTCCACACACCTCCCGCATCGGCTACCTGTTCCTTATCGTAGGGACATGACGGGTTGTCGGCCGTCGACGGGGAGCTGATGCATGCGACCGGACACTCTGTCGGCGAACCCTGAATGGACAGAGCGTCGTCCAGTCAGGACTCGTCGAGCTGGATCGAGGCGAAGCGGTCCGGGCGATATCGGCGGAGCCACAGCGCGAACCCGATTCCGGCCACCATCGCGACCAGGATGCCGATCGGAAGCCGATTGACCACCGGATTATGGCTGCCGCTGAGGAATTCGAAGTTCTTGACCGCGAAGTACAGCGCCACCAGCAGTCCGAAAAAAGCCAGGATCGGCGCGATCACATGCTGCCACAAGTGCCGCTCGGGGTGTTTGCGGAAATAGGAGACGACCGCCAAGCTGGTGAGGGCCTGCATGAACATCACGCCGACCGCCGCTAACCCGAGGGCGATCAGGCCCAGTCCGAGCATCGGGTGCAGCCCGAGATAAGCGGCGCCAGTGAAGACGACGAGCGCGACGACCGAGACCGTGGCGCTTGCCGCGGACGGCGATCCATGGACAGGATGCGCGCGACCGAGAACGCGGGGCAGGCAGCCTTGGCGGCCGAGGACGAAGAGATAGCGCGCAGCCACGTTGTGCATCGATAGGACGGTGGCGAACATGCTGGTGACGAGTGCGGTCTGGATGATCGTCGTGAACGCGCCGCTGACATACCGGTCACTGAGCTTGAAGTAGATGAGCCCGACGTCCGCCTCCGGTATGCCTTTGATCTTGTCGGGCCCGATCCCGCCCACGGTGATCCACGAGGTCACGAAGTAGAATATGCCGATGATGAAGATCGCGATGTAGGTTGCCCGGGCCACCGATTTCTGGGGTGACTTGGCTTCCTCCGAGAACAGCGCGGCCGACTCGATGCCGAAATAGCACGTGAACGCGAGCAGGATCGCGACACCGGGCGCGCCACCTGTGAGGCCGGTGATGTCCAATGACTGGGCGGGGAACGCCGCACTGCCCAGGCGCCCGACGAGGACCGCATCGAAGAAGAGCAGCAGCAAGAATTCGATGACGATGACCACGAGCACCACCCGGGCACTGAAGTCGATCTGGCGAAGGCCGAAGAAGCCGATGATCACCCAGGCGATGAGCGAGTAGACCACCCAATGCAGGTGGACCCCCAGCAAGTCGCTGAACGTGGTCTGCATCATGTAGCCGAGATAGCTGAACCCCCCCGGCACGAACATGGTGTAAGACACCACCGCGACGCCGGCCGCCCCCAAGCCCATGACGGGACCCAGTCCCCGCGCGATGTAGGTGTAGAAAGCGCCGCCAGTCACCACTTCCCGGCTGAATGCGGAATAACCCACCGCGAACAAGGCCGTGACGACCGTGGCGACCACGAAGGCAAGCGGAAGCGCCGTTCCGCTACCGAACACCAGCGCCACCGGAAGCACCCCGATGACGCCGGCGAGCGGCGCGACGGCTGCGATGACGAAGACCGCGAGCCGGAATGTGCTCAGGGACCGTGGCAGCGCGACGGGTTCGCCGTCGGCCAAGGACCTGCCTGACCCCGCCGATGCGGCCTCATATGCTTGCGTCATGCGGTACTCCATAAAGCGGCCAATGTTGGGTCGGATGCCGATCCTGGCGGCGATCTCCGGTTTCACGAGCTATCCGGTGCGGAAGCGCTCGGCGTGTCGATGCATCACCCTGGCGGTGGGGAGCGCCTTTCGAGATCCTCGCTAGATCAAAGTCCTCCATCCGCCCCACCCAGTTGTGTCTACGCCCGATTTCGCACGCGAGTTCTAGATCGGCGCTGAGCAGGCTTTCGCTCTCACCGTCGCGTCCGGACCCGGCCGGTCTCCCACTGCCGGTTGTGTAACAATTCCATGACGTCTCGCAAGAAATTTATTCATGTGACGATTTGATGTGGGGCGATGTGGCGATCATGCTGGATGGACCAAAGCCATCTCTATTATTCTTAAGTCACTGTTCCAAATACAATATATTTTCTATTTAGCGGCGGCATGGCGTCCCGGTTAGCAAAGCTCGGCGAACTCGCGCGCAAGTTGACAGGCATCTAAATTATGCATTAGAACAATTAAATTGAGAGAAATCCAGTTGATCCGCGCCAGGGGCGGATTGTTGGATTTCAGGCGGCGTTCGTGCGGGTCGCGCTGGACTGACGGACAGCTGGCACGATGAGGGCGCCCTGACCGAGGGGTGCGGCCTGCGGGGCGGCGTCGGCGCCCGAGGTCGGCGGGAAGTGAATTGCGCAAAGAGGGAAAAAGGGAGAGGTACAATGAACGCTCGAATTACACGCGGCTCGGCCCGAACCGCACTTGCGGTTTCGCTCGCTTCGCTGTTACTCGGCTTCTCGACGGCGGCTTACGCGCAGGACGCTGCCCCGCCTAAGGCGGACGACGCGCAAACTGCAGGCGATGGCGATATCGTCGTCACCGCGCAGCGGCGCGAGCAACGTCTCCAGGATGTCCCGGTAGCCATATCTGCGTTCGGCAGCGAGTCGATCGAGAAGCGCCAGGCGGTGCAGGTCGGCGATCTGATGCGGCTGTCGCCGAATACGCAGGTCGCCACGCCCTTCGGCGAGGGTGGTCCGCCCAACTTCGTGATCAGGGGTATCTCCTCGACCGATTATTCCGCGAACCAAAGCAAGCCGATCGCCATCTACGTCGACGAGGGCATCCGCGGGCTATCGACCTTCGAGACGATGCCCCTCTTTGACATCGAGCGCGTCGAGGTCCTTCGCGGTCCGCAGGGCACGCTTTACGGGAAGAATGCGACCGGCGGCGCTGTGAACATCGTGACCAAGAAGCCGGGCTTCGACACCGAGGGGTATCTGACCGGTTCCTACGGCAACTTCAATCGCGTGCGGTTGCAGGGGGCGGTGCAGACCCCCTTGATCCGTGACGTATTGTCCGTCCGCTTCGCCGCACTTTACGTGCGCGATACCGGCGTCATCGAGAACGTCACGCCGGGCCTTGGCGACTTGGACCAGACGGATGTCTTCGCCTTCCGCGGCTCGCTGCAGTTCGAGCCTTCGAGCACGTTCAAGGCGACGCTGCGGTATAACCATGTCAGGAGCGGCGGTCGCAACTACGCGCCGTTTGCCGCGAACATCAACTTCAACGATCCCGCGATCCTTTTCCCCGGCAATAACCTGTCGGGCCTTCCCGGGGCGAACCGCAATGGTCTGGGCTTCTTCCAGACGGCGACGAACGACGCACCCAAGCGGACCATCCAAAGCGACGGCCTTAACCTGGTCATGAATTGGGACGTGGCCGACCATATCAGGCTGACCTCGGTGACGACCTATGACTGGGGCAAGTGGGTCGATATCGGAGACGATGACGGACTCGTCATCAAGGCTGACGACCCGATCGTCACCTTCGGCCGGGACATCACCCAGTTCGTTCAGGAGCTAAGGCTGGCGACGTCCTTTGGCGGACCCTTCAACGTGCAGGCGGGTCTCTTCTATTCGAAGGACTCGGTCAACGCAGGGTTCGATTACTCGCTTCTCACGGATCCTGGCTGCGGCCCGGCTTGCAGCTTTGGATTCACGCCGACCGGCACCGGCTTCATCCAGTCAAACAGCTTCAGGCAGGACCGCGACAGCTATGCCGCCTATCTCCGCGGCGATCTCGAGATCACCAAGACGGTTTCCGTATATGGCGGCGTTCGCTTCAGTCGGGACAAGGTCGCCGTGTCGAACTTCAACGCCTTCCTCGGCGACAACGTTGATCCCGCGGCGGTGCAGACCATAAACGGCTACGCAGATCGGCGCACATTCAACAACACCAGCTTCGAAGTCGGCGTCAATTGGAAGCCCTCGAAGGACGTCTTGGTCTACGGCTCCATGCGCGAAGGTTATCGCAGTGGAGCTGTGAATGCGCAGGCGTTCAGTGACCCGTCCGAGATCACGTTCGCTCCCCCTGAGACCGCGCGGACTTACGAAATCGGCTTCAAGACCACCTTGCTCGATCGCGCCCTGACGATCAACGGCTCGCTGTTCCAGACCGACTACAACAACCAGCAGGTCGTCGTGACGGAGGCGGGCGGGCTCTTTCCGCTGCGTTCGATCAGCGGCGCCCGCGTGCGAGGCTTCGAAGGCGAGATCACCGCACGGCCGGTGGATCGGGTGACCCTTGGCGTCGGCGTCGGCGTGCTCGATCCCAAGTACAGCGACAATGCGACCGTATCGGGTTCGAGCGGCACGAACGTCGCCGGCAATCAGATATCGAATTCCGCGAAGTTCAACCTCAACCTAACGGGCGCGGTCGTGCTCGCGAAACTGGACAAGGGAACGGTCGATTTCAACGTCGACGCCTCCTACAGTTCGCGGATCTATTTCGATATCGCGCAGACGGAATCGATTTCCCAGAAGGGCTATTGGGTATCCAACGCACGTTTGGCCTATAACGGCGATCGTTTCTCTGTCGGCGCAGGGGTGAAGAACCTCTTCAACGAGAAGTACTACGCCTACGGTTTGGCGCTCAGGTTCGCAGGGTTTGACTACCTCATCCGAGGAACGCCGCGCACCTACAGCGTCGACGCCACCATCCGGTTCTGATCCGGCAGAGGTCGAGAGCTCTGCCGACCTCGCCTCCCCGCTGCGGCTTCGCGGTGGGGAGGACGCGGATCGAATGGGACGACCTCCCGTCGAGCTGGGACAAGGCTCAGTGGCTTGGTCCCGCTAGGGCACCTCTGGTCCCCTTTTCTCGCGGCACGGCCTTTCGCCGCTCGTGTTCGACACCATCGATCGCCGGGGGCGTGCGAGATGTGCAACTGAGCGGCGGGATGATTGATGCCCAGGTCGCTCCGCGCAGCCCTTGCGGAAGGGCGTGAAGAATCGTCATCCTCCAGCGAGAAATAGGGCAGTCGCAGAATTTTCCCGCCATCGCTGTGACTTGTCGGGTGGGAGCGGTGCCGATCCAGGTAGGTTGACGCCTGAAGTGTGTCGAGGAGGCCAGCCCCGCATCTATTACGGGAGACCAGCGGTATTTCGTAGCATGGCAATGATTCTATTGAGGTATTGCCGACCGCGCGAGTTGTGGTGCCGGTTCGCCGCCGCGCCGATCTGCCCGCCGCACGACCGGGTGACGCAGGCGGTCAATTTCCCTTGTATTTATACGTTTGACGAAATATCAAGGGGGCAGAGGAATGGAGACCCAAATGAGGACCTTTCGCATCGGTCAGATCGTGCCGAGTTCCAACGTCACTATGGAAACGGAGATTCCGGCGCTGCTGCGCGCGCGCGAGGCGATTTCACCAGAGCGGTTCACGTTCCATTCTTCGCGCATGCGGATGAAGCATGTGACGAAAGAGGAACTGGCCGCGATGGATGCGGCGAGCGACCGCTGCGCCCTCGAGCTGTCCGACGCCGCGGTCGACGTGATGGGCTATGCCTGCCTTGTGGCGATCATGTCGATGGGGCACGGTTATCACCGCGAGTCTCAGGCGCGCCTCCATCAGGTCACGGTCGAGAACGGTAAGCCGGCACCCGTCGTCTCATCAGCCGGGGCGCTTGTCGATGGCATCAAGGCCATTGGCGCAAAGAAGGTCGCCATCGTCGCCCCCTACATGAAGCCGCTGACGGAGATGGTCGTGAACTACATCCGCAGCGAAGGCGTCGAGGTGGCCGAATGGCGCGCGCTCGAGATTTCCGACAATCTGGCGGTCGCCGCGCACGATCCCGCGCGTCTGCCGGGGATTGTCGCCGGCATGGACCGGATCGGGGAGGTTGATGCGGTCGTCCTGTCGGCATGCGTGCAGATGCCGTCGTTGCCGGCCGTCTCCATCGTCGAGGCGCAGGTCGGCAAGCCGGTGCTGACGGCGGCGATCGCCACGACTTGGGCAATGCTCAGGTCACTCGATCTCGACACGCGGGTCCCCGGCGGCGGCACCCTCCTTTCCGGCGCCTATCAGGGGGATGCCGATGCGCGGCTATAACGTCCACGCGAACGGCATCCGCCATCACCTGATCAAGCATGGCGACGGGGGTCCGCAGATGCTGCTGATCCCGGGGATCACGTCGCCCGCGGTCACCTGGGACTTCGTTGCCGGCCCCCTTTCGGCGGACTTCGAGGTCCACGTCCTGGATGTGAGGGGGCGCGGGCTCAGTCAGGGTGGGGATCTCGACTACTCGCTCGACGCGATGGCGGACGATGCCGTCGCTCTTGTCGAGGCGCTCGGAATGGACGCGCCGGTCGTGCTCGGCCATTCGATGGGCGCGCGCACCGCGATCCGCGCGGCACGCAAGGCGCCAAAGGCATTCGGAGGGTTGATCCTCGTCGATCCGCCGGTGAGCGGACCCGGCCGGCGCGCCTATCCGTCGGCCTGGCCCTGGTACGAGGACTCGATACTGCTGGCGCAGCGCGGGTGTTCGGCTGAGGACATGAAGGCCTTCTGTCCCACCTGGACCGAGGAGCAGCGCGCGTTGCGGGCGGAATGGCTCCATACCTGTGAGCTTCGTGCGATCGACGTCGCCTACAAGGGCTTTCACACCGACAACGTCCACGGCGATCTGCCGCATCTCGATTTGCCGATGCGTCTGGTGGTGGCCGGGGCCTCTCCGGTGATCGAAGAGGGCGACATCGCTGAGATCAGAGGCCTCGCACCGGGAATTGAGGTCTCGACGGTCAAGGGTGCGGGACACATGATCCCCTGGGACGACCTCGACGGCTTTTTGAGCGCCGTCAGCGATTTCAGAATCTGATAGGATTGGAACGCCCGCAATGGATCGCGCGAGCTTCATCGAGATTTGCCTGCATCAGCTCAGGATGTCCGGAGTGCGGGCGGACGAGCGGCTGGTCGTGCTCACGCAGGGCGACGAGCGCCTCGACTATGCCGACGCCTTCCTCGCCGCCGGCAGGACGCTGGGCGCGAACATCTTTCACATGCGTCTTCCCGCGCCTTCGCTGAAGTCGGGGTGGGCGGTCGGGCAGACGCCGCTTGCAAGCATGCCGGAGGCTGTCGAGGCCCTCAAGAACGCCGACATGCTGATCGATTGCATATTTCTGCTGTTCTCGCCCGAACAGATGGCGATCCAGGCGGCCGGTACCCGCGTCCTGACCGTGGTCGAGCCGCCGGCGCTGCTTGCGCGCATGTTGCCGAGCCATGAACTGCGCGAGAAGGTCGAGCTGGCGGGCGCATTGCTGTCGCAGGCGACATCGATGCACATCACGTCACCCCATGGAACAGACGTGGTGTATACGCTCGGCACATATCCAACCGTCACGGAATATGCCTGCACCGATCAGCCGGGCCGATGGGACCATTGGCCTTCGGGGTTCGTGTTCACCGGTGGCAACGATGATGGCGTGGACGGTCAGATCGTCGTCGGACCGGGCGACGTGCTCCTGCCGCAGAACATCTACGTTCGCGAACCCATCGTCTACACGATCGAGCGGGGGTGGATCACGGACATCCGCGGCGGACTGGAGGCTGAACTGGTCAAGTCCTACATGGCCGACTTCGAGGACAGTCGCGGATTTGCGATGAGCCATATCGGCTGGGGGATGAACCCGGACGCCAAGTGGCACCGGATGACGCCGGGCGAATTCCCAGGCGGGATGGGAATGGAGCCGCGCAGCTACCTCGGCAACGTCCTGTTCTCCACTGGGCCCAACAACGAACTCGGCGGGTCGAACGACACAGCGTGCCATCTTGATATTCCCATGCGCGGCTGCTCGCTCTTCCTCGACGACGAAGCTGTGCTGATAGATGGCGAAATCGTGGTCAGGGACCTTCGATCCGACCATAACGGCGGTTCGGAAGCACGGGGAGGAAAGGTGTTCGATGTCGCAGGATGACGTCTACGACAAGGCGGGGTTCGGACGCAGCGCACCCCGGGGGACGCGTCCGGCGGTTATCGTGGTCGATTTCTCCTACGGCTTCACCGACACCCGCTATCCTACCGCTGCCGACATGCGGGCCGAGATTGCCGCGACGCGGCGGCTGACCGATCTCGCCCGCGAGCGCGGCTTCCCCGTCATCTATACCACGATCTCGTATCAACCGTGGGAGGCCCAGGTGCTTCCCTGGCTTCGCAAGGCGACCGGGATGCGAGCGTTGATGGCGGGCACGAGGCTAGTCGAAATCGATAGCTCGACCGGCATCACCGATATCGATCCCGTCATCGTCAAGCATGGCGCGTCGGCATTCCATGGCACCAACCTCGCCGGCCTGCTCGCCGCGGCCGGCGTGGATACGCTCCTCGTTACCGGTGTGACCACGTCCGGATGCGTCCGCGCCACGGTTGTCGATGCCGTGCAATCGGGCTTTATCGTTCTCGTGCCGCGCGAATGCTGCGCCGATCGGGCGGCCGCGCCGCACGAGGCCAATCTTTACGACATCGACCAGAAATATGGCGACGTCATCAGCGTCGATGACGCCTTGGACTGGCTGGGTCAGACTGAGGTGTCGGACGGGCATGGCTTGGATAATGAAGGAGAGGCAGTTCGATGACCCAGCATGTGATTGTGGCCGGCTCGGGCCCTACCGGCCTGCTTACCGCCATCGGCCTCGCGAAGGCGGGTACGCGCGTCACGATCCTGGAGGCCGAGGCAAAGCTCAACGACAGTCCGCGGGCGCTGGTCTACCATTACCCGGTTCTGCCATTCCTCGAGAAGATGGGGCTGCTGCAGGACTGCGTGCAGGAAGGCTTTCTCCGCCAGACCTTCGGCTGGCACATCCACCGCACCGGCGAGATGATCGAGTGGGCGGGCTCGCCGGCATACGAGGACGGGCAGGCGCTGCATCTGCACCAAGGCCTGCTCTCGCAGATCCTGGCCCGGCACGTAGCGACGCTTCCCAATGTCGAGATCCGATACGAGGCGCGCCTTCAGGGATGCAGCCAGCATGCTGACGGCGTGATCGTCTCGCTGGATGGACCGGGTGGACCGGAGACCTTGGAGGGCGACTTCCTTGTCGGTGCCGACGGTGCGAACAGCGAGGTGCGCAAGACGGTTCTCGGCGTGCAGTTCTACGGTGTGACGTGGCCGAACCGTTACATCGCGACGAACACCAAAATCGACCTCTCGTCGGCGGGATACGCACCGACGGTTATGCAGATCGACCAGAAGCATGGTGCGGTCATCTGCAAGATCGACCAGTCGGACGTCTGGCGGGTCACCTTCGTGGAGGATCCGGACCTGCCCATCGAGGGACTGTCCGAACGCATCGACGAAATGTTTGCCGATCACTTGCCTGACCTGCCTTACGAGGTGATCGCCGCGTCGCCCTACCGGATGCATCAGCGCGTGGCGGACAAGATGCGCGTCGGCCGCGTCATCCTCGTGGGCGATGCCGCGCATGTGACCAATCCGACCGGAGGTCTCGGTCTTACGGGCGGGATGTTCGACGCCTTCGCTTTGATCGAAGCGCTGAACCGGATCATCCACGACGGTGCCGATCACGACATCCTGGAATTCTACGAACAGGACCGCCGCCGCATATTCACCGAGATCACGTCGCCGCGCGCATCGCAGAACCTGCGCAACCTCTATTATCTCAAAGAGGGTCAGGAGAAGGAAGACCGTATCCGGTTCCTTCGCGACGTCGCTGGGGATCGGGAGCTCATCAAGAGGGAGCTCAGCTTCACCGAGCAGTTGATCACCCGTTTCTGAATCCGCCGTGGATCACTATCGGCTCACGGACTTCGGCGGGCGTTTCC
>Ga0224747_10247_pt1 | contig 11434 bp, 18 predicted proteins | sample LIM_F_Water_Pos_FD_182999 | JGI IMG/M metagenome (GOLD analysis project Ga0224747, IMG submission 182999) | Enriched cells from gastrointestinal tract of the lab mouse from Pacific Northwest National Laboratory (PNNL), Richland, Washington... | ecosystem: Host-associated > Mammals > Digestive... | reverse complement strand
AAAAGGCCCGCAACTGCGTGGGCTATCTCGCCAAGTACGCGAGCAAATTCACCAGCGTCGTAGCAGGCGCGTTTCCCAAAGGATTCCGCACCAGCGGCGTCGGCGGACTCAATGAAGAGTCCAGGCGCGAACTGCGTTGGTGGAAAGCACCAAAAGAGGCCCGTGAGGCGCTCGGCGGTGATGCAGACATCCGCAAAACCAAAGGCGGATGGTTCGACAAGGCTACCGGGGAGTTCTGGCCGTCCCCGTGGAAAGTCACATTCGCATTCGGCCGGACTATCGCTTGGAAGGTAATCCCACTATGAAAGTTCAGATCATGACCGAGCAGGTCGAAACCCGTTCGTTCCCGGCCCGTGACGGCAAGGCCGCAACCAACTTCCGCGAGCAGAAAGCAGCGGTCGTTCGTGACAATGATTTCCCGCTCCCGTTCAAGATCACCCTGGACGATGATCAGCAGCCCTACAAGGCCGGCACCTACGAGTTGTGCCCGACCTCGTTGCAGTCCAGCAAGTACGGCGGCCTCGAGTTCGGCCGGCGCATTCGCCTCCTGACCCCGTCGCCCGCACCGGGCCCGGTTGCTCCGAAGGCCTAACCCATGCCAGACCCGGTCTACATCCAGTCGTGTGCGGTCCAGAACATCGGCACCGATGGCGTCTGCGCTGTGCCGGTCTGGATCGAAAACCCTCAGCCAGTTCTGCCACCGCTCACGCTGGCTGAGGGTACGCAAGTCGCATTCGCTATCGCGGCCTGCTGGGCACTGGGCGTCGTTTTCAGACAGTTCGCCCGTGTGTCCCGTGAGCGGTTCTAACCCAACGAAGAGAGTACCGATATGAAGATGAACAAGATCGCCAGCAACGTCCTGGACTTCACCCGCAGCACCGCAGGCAAGGTCGCCACGGGCGCAACGGCCATGATCGCCAGCGGTGCCGCGCTCGCCAGTGGCGGCCCGGCTGAGGCCATCACCGCCGAAATCACCAACGGCAAGTCCAGCGTCAGCGGCATTCTGGTCGTATTGGCCGGCGTGCTGGGCCTGTTCCTGCTGTGGTCGATGATCAAGCGCGCCAAGTAACCGGGGGCGGGTGCCATGCCCGTTGTCGTAGCAATCATGGGGTATCTGGCGACGGCCGCTGAGGTCATCGCCGGAATCCTCTCGGTCCTCGCAGCGGTGAAGGGGCTGTTTCTGCTGTGGGGGAACATCAAGCAAGCGAAGTAGGGGCGCACGTCGCCCCTGCTTTTTTTGGGGGTCTTATGGGCTATTTCGTGATCGTGGCTGTGCTGGGGGCGCTATGGCTTGCGTTCGATTCGTAGCGCTGATTCTTGCGCTGTGCTTGTCGTTCCCAGTGTATGCAGCTGGCTATGATGAAGGTCAGGCATACGCGAAGTGCTCTGGGATTCTTGGCCAGATCAAGGGCGATAAGGTCACCAACAAGCGCTGTGTTCGGACGGTCTACACCTCAACGACGGGCAAGTTCTCAGCGATGTACAACCTTCGCACCGATAGCGGAGGGATGTCCGGTGATATCCAGTTCGGCCCGGATTGCAACTACTACGCATTTTGCGCTTCGCGCGTTGACGGTCAGGCCGGGATGATCAACGGCACCCTCTATAGCGGCGGCGTTTGCGACAACGGCTGCAAGGTTCAGCCGAACTTTGATCCGGGCGTGAACTTCTCAATCCGTGAGAATGGCAATCCCAACGCGATTGCTGTGCGTTCCGGTACGTGGAGAGCTACGGGTGAAGTGTGCAGCGTAGACGGCACGCCCCCGAAGCCAGAGAACAAGGATGAATACTGCCATCAGACGGGCAGCTATACCGTTTGTAAGTCGAAGGAGCGCACCTGTATCAGTACAGCCAGTGGGTTTCGTACGTGTGCCAGTGATTCGGCTAACGAGACGGGTCACACTCAGACGAACAATCCCCGCACTGAAGCTGCGAGTATCAGCGCGCCGAACACGCCTCCGAATGCGCCGAGCAATCGACCGGGGGAGAACTGGCAACCCAGCGGCAACACAACGAACATCACCAATAACAACACCGGCAGCACGACCAACACCAACGCGTATAACAATCAAGGCACCCCCAACGGCAACAAGCCGACGCCCGGCGATGGCTCTGGCCCCGGTACTGGCGGTAGCAACGGCAACGGCGAGAAGGGTGAGGACAGCGGCAATAGCGCCAGTGGTGGCGGTGACTGCAAGAGTCCTCCTGTAGTGACCGGCGACGCTGCCTTGGGAATGATCGCAACGCAGACCTGGGCAACGCGCTGCGCTACTGAGAAAGCTAATTCCGCCAAGGTCACGGGTGATGTTGGGAACTGTGATGCGCCTTTTTCTGTTGAGGGTGATTCGATACAGGCAAATCAGCTTCGCGCTCAACGGGTACAGCTGTGCAGTGGCAGGCCCGGTTCCGGGGAGGGCAGCAGCGGCAATCCGCATGAGGGTGCTGAGGACGTTGATGGTCCGGGCAAGTGGTCTTGGAAGTTTGACGACAAGCTCATCGACAAGACCGGCTTTGGAGGCGGTTCCTGCCCGCAGCTGGGAACGCTTGATTTTGGTCGCTTCGGCACGGCGTCACTTGATGGGCAGACGTGGTGGTGCCCGCTCATCTCTGCACTGCGTACTGTGATGCTTTTGCTGGGCATGTTCATTTCCTTCCGCATCGTCTTTGGGGATTCGTGATGAGTTCGATATGGGAATGGATCACGCGTGGCGTGAACCTTGTTTGGACTGTGCTGTTCGGCGGTATTGGCCGAATCGTGACCAAGGCGCTTTCGACCGCTGGCATTACGTTGGTGTCGATCAATCAGCTGCTGCCGCAGCTGCGTTCCGCTGTTACGGACTACTTCAGCGGGCTGCCGGATTGGGCGCATAACTTCATTGGCGCGGTCGGCTTTGATGTGTTCATGAGCATGATCTTGTCGGCGCTCTCGGTGCGCTTCATGTTCAAGATCATCCCGATGCCGACGGCTCAGGCTCAGCAGCTGGGAGTGACGAAGGAATGATCTACTGGTACACGGGACAGCCAGGACACGGCAAAACCCTCCACGCTATCGACCATGCGATTGACTTCCTCAATGAGGGGCGATTGGTCTACGTCTGCAACGTTCGCGGCTTCAAGCACGATGAAGCGCGCATGCTGCCGATGACGCCTGAGCAGTTCTGCGATTGGCCGAACGTCCTGCCTGATGGTGCGGTGTGCGTTGTCGATGAGGCTTACGAACACGGCATGTTGCCGAAGCGGCGCCCAGGTTCGGCCGTGCCGCATCACGTTGAGCAGCTGGCCAAGCACCGTCATCGTGGCTTGGACTTCATCTTTGTCAGCCAGTCTCCCGACCGGCAGTGCGATGACTTCGTGCAGGACCTCATTGAGCGGCATGTGCACGTGCGTCGGCGCTTTGGCCTGCCGTTCGCGCATCTGCGCACGTTCGATCGCTACGAGAAAAATCCGGAGAAGGGCCATCCGCTGATTCTGAAGCGAGTCAAGCTGCCTAAACGGCCGATGGGCCTCTATGAGTCCACAGTGATGGACACCAGCGAGAAGGTTATCCCCTGGTATTACCCTGCGGCGGCTGCGTTGCTTGTCGCGGTTATCGGTGGCGCGTGGTGGTCCGTGAATCGCGTGCATGCCCAGCTATCGGGGGAACTGGATACGGGGCAAGCCAAGGCAGCGGCGCCGCAAGCGGCGGAGAACGGAGCGGGAGCGACGGTCGTAGCCGCGCCGCAAGCCGCACCTCCGGCGATCACTCGCAGTAGCGACTACGTGGCATGGGTGACGCCGCGAATTCAGGGCCAGCCGTGGACCGCCCCCGCGTATGACAGCCTGTCGATTCCGACCAATCAGCCGCCTCGGGTGTACTGCATGGCTTCCGGCGATGGGCTCGATGCCAACGGCGATCATCAGATCGGTCGATGCAGCTGCAAAACGGAGCAGGGCACCACGTACGTGATGGATCAGGAGCAGTGCCGCATGGTCGCGCTTAACGGCCAATACGAGCCATTCCTTGATACCAATCAAGCTGAGGCTCGGCGCATGAACGATCTGCAGCAGTCTGCGCACTACCAGCAGGAAGCGCGGCGCATCCGCGAGGAAGCGGGCGGAGTGGCGATGCAGCACGTTGAGCGTCCCATGGGGACTTTCCCCGAATCGCCGCAGCATGCAACCACCAGCTATATGACCACGGCACCGGGGCCGAACAAGCTATGACCAGCAGCGCACGCGAACTGTTGAAGTGGCTGGCCGTGGTCCTGATGACCGGGGACCACGTAGCCAAGGTGATCTATGGCGGGTATGTGCCAGGACTCAGTGAAGCGGGGCGGGTGGCCTTTCCGTTGTTTGGGCTGGTCATGGCGTACAACCTCGCGCAGCCGGGTGCCGATGTGCTGAAGTCCGTTCGCAGGCTCGCGCTGTGGGGCGCGATCGCACAGCCGGTGCACGCGCTGACGTTCGGTTATTGGTTGCCACTGAACATTCTGCTGACCTTCGCCTTGTGCGCTGCTGCGGTCTATGCGGCCGGCCATCGGAAATGGATCGTCCTGGCGTTCGCCGCGGTGGTGCTGCCGGCATTCGTGGACTACCAGTGGGCCGGGGTAGGGTTCGTCCTTCTGGCATGGCTGGGATTCCGCACAGGGCGGCCACTGTTGACCTTGGCGGCATTCGCGCCCCTGTGCGCCTTCAACGGGAACCTGTGGGCGCTGGCGGCCATTCCGGTGTCCATGGGGCTGTCCCATGCGTCGTGGTCAGTTCCTCGTGGCCGGTGGGCCTTCTACGGCTACTACGTGGGCCATCTGGCGTGCCTTGGGCTGCTGGCGCTTATACTCGCGCCATGACCATGCGCCGATACTTCGATCTGCACTATTGGCTGGCCCGATGGCTTGATCGGGCCTTCAAGCGGTATAGCCGTGGCTAAAGCCAGGACACGGCCCTCGTAGAGCGGGTAAGCTTCGCCCAGCATCAGGGGGAAGCTATGTTCACAAGGATTGCAGCCGGATTGCTGCTGTGTGCATTCGCAGCGCCTGCGGCGGCTCAGCAGATTTACAAGTGCGTTACCAAGGCTGGTACCGAGTACCAATCAACGCCATGCACGAACGGCGACGCGGCCAAAGTATGGGCCGTGGAGGTTGCGCCTCGATCCCAAGGCGTAATTGAAAACGAACAGCGCCTGGACAACTTGCGTCAGCAGAATGCGGCCGCCATTGCACCTCGGCCAGCGCCTACGCGGCCTGTCTACAACAATGGCGGTGGCGGCGGCCGCCTGCATCACATTTCTCAATACAGGAACCCGGATGCCTGCGAGGCCGCGAAGGCGGAGCGCGCTCGTGTCTATGAGGCGGTGGGCCTTCATCGGACGTTTGAGTTGAGCCGCCGCATGGATGACAAGGTGTGGTCGGCCTGCAAGTAGTTCGGCGATGAGTGAACCGGGGTGTAGGGGCAGCGCCCCTACGGAAGCGCCTCACACGCGCTGGCGGCGTTTCGGCCCCGGTACCGGCAGGACACCTGCAGGTGGCTCGGCGTCAGGGCCAGCGATCACTACTGCGGACCGCTTCTTGCGGTTGGCTATTAGGGTGCTGATGGTGACGACTTCAGCGCGGCCGTATACCAATTGCGATTCCGTGGGCCTTGCGGCACAAGGCTTTTGACTGCCGCGGGACACTGCAGGAGTTCGCCTTAGTTCGCCCATCATCCGGCGCCATTCCTGTGCCTGTGCAGCGGTGAGTGAGAGCCATGCCAGGTCCTGTGGTTCCAGTTCTCGGCCCTCGGGCGTGACCAGTCGGCCACCCTTAAACGAAAAACCGGCCCAAGGGCCGGTCAGTTTCCGATCACGCACGATCAGGCTCCATGCCAAAGTAGGTGCCGGGGCTGCGGCAAGAGACGTGCCAGCCACCCCAAGATGATTTGAACATAATATACATTATGCGAAATGATGTATCGGGCTGCTGCGGCCTTCGTCGGCTCCGCATGGCAATGGCTGAGCCTTTTGACTGCCACAACGGAAACGCCCCAGATCCCACAGCTGTCCGCCCGTATTTCCCCACAAGGACGCCCGCGATTTCCAGATCTCCCCCAAAGATGCCCTTGATTCCTGGATCCGCACCTAAGACGCCCTCGATTTCTGGCTCCACATCCAGCTCGCCCTTGAGTTCCCAACTGCGCACCTGATCGGTCAGAGCTTGTCGCCTGCACTTCCCAGTTCCGCCAGTCGCGACATTGGTCGCAAGAACAATTAGACGAGATCTCGGGCCTGAACGTGCGAACAGTTCAGCGGGTTGAGCAGGACTACAACACCGCGACTTCCCTGGGTGACGCGCCACGCCCCGCTCCACCTGCTCAAGCGCGTCGCTCGCCCCCTGACCAAGCTTTGACCTTAACTGGGCGTCGGTGACTCCCTCCCGTTCTGGTCGGCATCTGGGCCTTGTAGCGGCTCAAGCGCTGAGCTATAACGCCTTAGCCAGTCGCTATAAAGCGCCGGTGTTGTGCCCGCATAGCCAATAGGCTCCGGGTGCCCGAGGTCCACCCAATGGGGGCACGGGAATCCTTCGATTCCGGAGCCATCCATGACCGCCAAACGCCGCAGATCCCTTCGCACTTCTGCCTTCTACGCCCAATCGGGCCGTTGCTTCTATTGCGGCCTGCCGATGTGGCTCACTGCACCCTCAGAGCTCGGGCTGAAGGCCAGTAAGGCCCGAGCCTTTCAATGCACCGCCGAGCACCTGGTGGCCCAACAGGACGGGGGCAGAGACGTGTCCGGGAACGTGGTGGCCGCGCATAGCCGGTGCAACCAGGGCAGGCACCAGCGGAAGGGACCAGCCCCTTCCGCTGAAGCGTTCCGGGCGCTGGTTCAGACGCGGCTGGCAATGGGGAGATGGTGGTCCCGACTGCCATCAGGGATTGCACGTGCTTCCGTATGGCCAATTGAATTGAATCTTTGCAAGGAATCGGCAGCTGCTTGCCTGATTCGCTAGTCCACACTAGTGGCGCCCGGTTGCGGTGCTAGAACGGCGAGTCTGCTGCGAAATGGTCGCGCATTGGGCCTAACAAGGTCTGCGACCCTGTCAACACGTCCGAGAATTCCACCTGTCGCCACCTTCTCGTTCCAATATCGTTCCATCCACTCGGCTTTATCCAGGATCTTACCCGGAGCGCCTAGCAGCCTCTTGGCGATGAAATGCCGGATGAGAGCGGCCTGGCTATCGAGAATCACGACGCCCGCCCTTGGATTAGAGTCATAAGCGCTGTACGAGATCAGATAGTGGACATAGTGGCGGTCTGGCTCTTCGTCATCCCACGTCAACAGGTTGCTTAACCCCGCAGCGCGAGCATCCGATCGCACCTCTTCGCTCACGAGCACCATGGGATTGCGTGCTTCCTTACATTCCATGCGATAGGCGTCCAGCATCGCCGGTCCGAAGATCATCTGAGAATCATGATGAATGCTTCCAACTGTGAGCCCTCCACGTATCAATATATCAACCACTAGCAGGTTCTCGGCCAACATTCTGATGCAGCTCAGGATGTCGGCAAGGCCAGCAGGAGAGCGGCTGCTTGATATGACGATGCAGTCGCTGAAGTAAGTGAACAAAAGTCCTGTTGCTGGGTTGCAGCACGCTGTGTTCTTTAGTCTGTCGATGGGGTTCACCCCCGTTTTCACGGACACTTACAAGAAGGCCGATTCAGGCCATGAGGAGTGTTCATGTCAAAGCGTAGGAAGTTCAGTGCCGAGTTCAAGCGTGGTGCGGTTGAGCAGGCCAGCCAGCCCGGCGTCAGCTGTGCCCAGGTGGCCCGGGAGCTGGGGATTCGCGATACCCTGCTGACCCGCTGGAAGCGCGAGGCGCAGAGCCCGGGATTTGCCGCCTTCGGCGGCACCGGGACACCCAGGGATGAGGAGCTGGCCCGCCTCAAGCGCGAGCTGGCACGGGTGAAGAAGGAACGGGATTTTTTGCGAGAAGCGGCGACGTTCTTTGCAAAGGGATCATCCTGAGGTATCAGGTGATCGAACGTTGTCGCGATGAGTTTCCGATTCGGCTGATGTGCCGTTGCCTGAAGGTTTCGGCCAGCGGCTATTACGAGTGGAGCAAGCGTCCTGCCAGCGCCCGGCAGCTCGACAATGAGCGCCTGGTACTACGAATGCGTGAGCTTCACGAGGACAGCCGGGGTACGCTGGGAGCTGGCCGCATGCGCGAAGACCTGGCTGAGGAGGGCGAGACTGCCAGCCTGAACCGGGTAGCACGCCTGATGGCGGCCGACGGCCTGCAGGGTTGGCCTCGGCGCAAACGCCGGGGGCAGCGTGGCAGTCCGGCCGTGATGCCACCGGGCGTGGTCAACCTGCTCGAACGCGATTTCGTCGCGCTGGAGCCGGAGACCAAGTGGGTGACCGATATCACCGAGATCAAGACCCAGCAGGGCAAGTTGTATCTGTGCATCGTGCTGGATCTTTATGACCAGCGCGTTGTGGGATGGTCAATGCACGATCGACAGGACCGTCAGATGGTGATCCGGGCTGTGCAGATGGCGGTGTGGCAGCGGCAAGGAAGTCATGCGGTGACCCTGCATTCGGACCGTGGTAGTCAGTTTCGCAGCGGTGACTATCAAGGGTATCTCGCCGCCAACAGCCTGATCTGCTCAATGAGCGCGGTGGGGCATTGCGGTGACAACGCAGCCTGCGAAGGCTTTTTCGGGCTGCTGAAGCGTGAGCGGATCTATCGAACGAGCTACCGCACACTCGATGCGGCACGAGCGGATGTGTTTGACTACATCGAGCGGCGCCACAACCCGAGGATGCGCAGAAGGGTCGCCAGGCAGGATCAGAAGATTGCAGCTCTTTTAGAACCGTCCGTGATATCGGGGTAGAACCCATGGCCTCTGCTATTTCATCAAGCTTGCTCATGTCGGCTGCCGACTCTTGGACAAGTGCGGAGAACCCGAGCATGTCGATGAAGGCGACGTACTTATCTTGGTAGAGCATGAAGAACTCCTTAGATGGTCGTGCCCATGGTGCCGAGGGCGGTTCCATTTGACCAGCGGGTGCGGGGCACGTCATAGGCCATGGAGCAATGTCAGCGACCTGGCTCGCGCACTAGTCTCGCAGAGGCTTGTTACGGCGCATCTTCGCATCGGATAGAAGCGAGCGAACGAGAGAGTTGAAGTCCATCCTGGCCCTAAAAGTTTCCTTCACCCTTGGTTAAACGAATGTCCGCTTTCGGTCAGAAGCGGACCAAAGTAGCCGGTGCTCTTCGCAGCCCGTACGCGACTTGGAGTCATATCATCAATCTGTATCAGGGCTCAGACCTAAGTGCCTGATGGTCCAATTCAGCGACACTATCCAGCTTCGGCGTCATCGCACACTTCGGGATACAGCCAGCGCGATCCGCTTATGGAACCAAACCGCACTGTGCCTTACTCTTAAGGAACATTGCCAACGGCAACCTTCGGCAATTGAATTTAGAGAATCCGGGCGGTTCATCCCGCGCGGCCCGTTAATGTCTACAGCTGTGGAGTTGTGAATGGCAGAAGATCAAGGTGGTGAAGAGGTAATTAGGGAGATAGGGAAGGCGCTAGCCCTTGCGTCTGAGCTTGATCCACAAATTGTTAGATCGCTTCGCTCCGCGATTGTTCAGGCGATGTCTGATTACGAGGACGACACGAATGCACAAGCTGCAGCCGCACTTGCGGCGGTTCTCGATTTTAGACCTGTGACGACCCAAGACGCCCTCTCGCAAACCTTGGGTGAGATCGGGAAGCTGGTCCAAGGTCTCACCGGACTGGAGGACGTTCATTACACTGTTGAGACACCAGAAGGTCGCCGAGTTCGCTCAATCCGGTCACATCTACCAACTGTATCACCCCAGCGTTTGACGGATCACGAGCAGGCAGATCTTGAGGCCTATATCGCTCGATATCTGCCACCGGACGACCCTCGCGAGGAACACGCGCCACGAGGACCGCGACTGTGACGATCAGTAAGTTAGCAATCCTCAACGCTGTGAAAGCAGCCATTTCGCGTGCTAAGGCGAGCGGGTCTCCCTACGCGCAAGGAAAGGCTTACGAACTTCGGGTGCTGCTTAGGCTTCTGCGAATCATCGATAGTGCGGGCTACAAGCTCACGTGTACCCCCAAGATGGCAGGCGTCCTGACGTTTGGAGGATCTCCATGCAAAGCAAACCATCCGGATCACGATTACATCAGTGGATCTACGTCTACTGAGAAGCTCGAGATTAGGATTTCAGTGCAGGTCACCACACTAAGCCATAGCTGGAAAGGCACGACGGTGGTCAAAGCGGCTGACCGTCACGAGATTGACGTCGGTGTATATCGTCCGATTAAGACCCGTCGCTATCCCGCATTTACGGAGTTACTTCTTGGGGTCTCGTGCAAGACTGGCGGCTGGAACAAGGCGTACGTCCGCGAGGCGCTAGGTATGCGTAGGGAGCTAGGATTCCTCACATCACCTAGGACGAGCTTGACGAGCTCAGCTCCGTGGTTCATCGCAACAGTTCCCTGCGATCCTCCGGTTCCCTTTGCCTTGTACGCGACCAACGCTGGGTCCGCCGTGTATGCGTCGTTGGCAGCTTTGGGGCTCTACGTCGAGCACTACAAGGGGTAGCGGAAACAGGCTTTGGAGTACGGATCAACTCAGGTGTGTCGAGAACGATGCCCGCTTTGGGTCGAAGGCGGATGCCATCACCGGGCCGGTCGCCGCCCAATGTCCGCTTCCGGCCAGAAGCGGACATCCACCCTGCCCTCGATAAACATCCCAAATCCACGGACGACCTTGGTCTGCTTTGGCCTTCTGCCTTAGGGCCAGACCTGAACTTCGATTTCAGCCCCTAGCGTATTTGACTCCCGCGACCTAGATCTCTCCTAGATCCTTGAGCAGGGCTTGCCCCTTCTGCAGAAACCCAACTAGCAGTCGACCTCCTGCTACTTTCCGGCCCAATTGCCCATTGAGGTAGCTGACCTGGAGACGCGCATGGGCCAGCAGATCCACCTGGGCCATGCTAGGGGTCGCGGCCTGGAGCGGTTCGCCCGGCGACGCCATCTGCCCCCCGATCGGCTGGACAACGCAAGGGCGCCGGCTGTCACTCTTCGCATACGCCGTGGCCATCATCCGGCCGTTCTTCAACGACCATCCACCAAGCACCAACTCGGTCCCGAGTTGCTCGATCGGCAATCCCGCTTCGCTAACCGCTTTCTCAAAGTTCGGCCAGAGTTGGTCCACCACCAGCCCTAGCTCGGCAGATAGCTGTTCTATTGTGAAATCTGCGCGGAAGCTGGCCTGCAGTGCAAGCTCGTAGATGCGGAGGAAGGGGGAACCGCAGAATTCGGAAAAAATCGTACGCTAAGCTAACGGTGTTCTCGTGACAGCTCTTTGACTAGGCTTTCTAAGGGGTCGTCTCAGAAAACGGAAAATAAAGCACGCTAAGGCATAGCCGAACCTGCC
>Ga0224747_10246_pt1 | contig 11443 bp, 16 predicted proteins | sample LIM_F_Water_Pos_FD_182999 | JGI IMG/M metagenome (GOLD analysis project Ga0224747, IMG submission 182999) | Enriched cells from gastrointestinal tract of the lab mouse from Pacific Northwest National Laboratory (PNNL), Richland, Washington... | ecosystem: Host-associated > Mammals > Digestive... | reverse complement strand
AAAGGAGGCATGACCACTATGAACAAGGATCAATTCTGGCAGATTATTCACGACGTAAAACAGTACTGCGCCGGCAAGGACCGGGAGTCGTTTGCGTGTGTAACCGCGGAAAATCTGCTCAAGTATTCCCTGGAGGATATCCTGGACTGGCACCTGATGCTGGAGCAGTACTGCGGCGCCGCTTACCGGCCTGAGCTGTGGGCCGCCGGTTCCGCCCTCGGAGCGGACTACTCCGGCGACGGCTTCATCGATTTCGCCAGCTGGCTCATATCGCGGGGGAAGGAGACGTATATGGAGGCCCTGCGAAATCCCGTCTCGCTGACGCAAATCCCCCCTTAACGGAGAGAGCCCCAGCTTCAGGCGGTTCAGATTCGCGGCATACCACGCCTATGAGGCAAAGCTGATTCGGGTCGACCCCGACAGAATGGACGACCTGTTTATGGCTCTCAAATCCCACTCCCTGGACCCGCAGACGGTAAAGGAACTTCACAACGAACTCCCGCGATGCTCCGTCATTGCCCAGGAATGGCAGGATCGGGTTTTTCCCGCCGGGGATTCCGGCGGCGAGGCGCGGGAGCCGCAAACCGTGGGAGAGCTTCTGGAGGCAAACAGGCTGGCCATTGGGTACGTCTACAAGGGCGGGCAATGCACGGAATATGTATTTCACCGCACTCCGGAGAATATCGCATACTTTCTCGGCAGCCGGCCGGACGCCAGCAAAATCATTGTAACGGACGCTCTGGACCGGCTGATTCTGGATACCGTGGGAAATTTGATCGATACCTGCCCGGATCAGGAGCTGCTGAGGGAAGTAAAAAAGACCCTGATCCCAATCCAGCGCGGCGAAGCCGCCGCACAGCCGCTGTTCTGTCCGACCATGGACGAGGTAGATGAATACTATGAAGGACAGCTTGCGCCTGAATCCGGACAGCTCCAGCTGTAAAAGGCATATCCGGCATGAGGAGGGTACACCCCTTATGGATATGCGCGAAGGCAAAAAACGCCCCCGTACAAAAGAAGGAGATGAACACGTTGTATATCAATATTTACAAGGACAAACTGACCTCCGCCCGGCTGTTCGGCAAAGAGGTGCTTTATACCCAGGGGTCTGTCTTCCGCGACGAGGTCCCGGAGGGCTGGTACTGCTACGACCTCTGCGGCACCGACCGAAAGCCGGACCAGCCGGTAAAGCTGACGGACTCCGCTGTGGTGTATCGAGTCGGTACGATACTCTCCCCCCAGCCGCTGAAGCGGGCCTCCACCGTGGAGAGAAAGGTGAAGGACCTGTATCTGCCGTTTGAGGAGCCGGTCACGCTGGCGGAGTTTTGCCGTGAGCAGGACTTGCCGCTCCCCCAAGACCCGAGAAAATACATCCCCCGCCCCGCTTCTCCCGAGGAGGCGGGGCTTTTCTATGCCCTCTCGCCGGAAAAGGACGAAGAGCTGGGGGCCATCGGCCATGTCCGCATCGACTTTGGGAGCAGCAGGAAAAGTTTCCACCACTCCTGGTGGCCCAGAGGTCCCAAGGAGCGGAACAGTCAGGAATTCAAGGCCGAGCTCCAGGAGGTCGTGGATGAGCTGCGGAAAAGCGTGCTGAAAAGCCTTGGCTCCATGCGGGGCTACTGTTACGGACACGGTGGGGAGATCAATGGCGGCTCCTGTTGCCAAAATTACGGCTACGTCGTGGAAACAGACCGTTACCTCTATCGCCTTCGCTGCAATCCCATTGAGGGCGATTACCAGGCATATCTCAGCTGCTTCGATAAACAGGCGCAGACGCTGGGCCTGACGGAAAAGGGCCGCCAGGCCCTCAAGGACGCCGCCGACCCCGGAAAGGCCCACACCTACAGATGATATGTGATCGACCGGATCGACGACCCCGCACTGAGGAAGGACTATGAGGTCACGCTGGAAGAGGCCCCGCGGGTGTACGCCGGACTCGACAAAACCGACCGGCGGCTTGGCGTCCTCAAGGACGGCATCGCCGCGGTGGACCTGGCGATCTCTTGGAACGGCCGCGAGTGGTTCTCGGACGATTGGACGAACCTGGACAGCTTCAAGGACGATCCTGTGATCGCTGAGGCCGTCTCTATGCTCCAGTCGAAGCTGGATATAAAGCCGCTGGTCGGGCGGGTCACCTTCGCAAACGGCGAGCGGATCGGGTACACCGACCCGGAGGAATACGTCAACGTGGTCAAGGAGGAGCTCCCGTATCACGCCACGTCGGGCTTTCGCTATGAAACCCTGACCGACGACCCGGAGGTCCGCAAGGCGGTGGACGATATCCTCCACGACCTGTACGGGGAGGAGAACCCCCGCCCCCTGGCGGATTACGGCAGCGGCGGCATGACGATGGGAGGGATGTAGCTGTGAGAAAAATGGACCCGGACGCCTTCTGGGACCTGATCGCGGGGGCAAAGCGGGAATGCGGCCAAGACATGGACGCCTCCCTTCAATGGCTGACAGAGCGGCTCACCACCCTCGGTCCCCAGCAGGCTCAGGATTTCCACGACATCCTGCACGGATACAAGCATCTGGCATACAAATACGGCCTGTGGACCGCCGCCACAATGATGTGCGGGGACGGCTGCTCGGACGACGGCTTCATGGACTTTCGGGCATGGCTCATCGCGCAGGGCAAGGAGGTCTATCTCGCGGCCCTGGCGGACCCGGACTCCCTGGCGGACGTGGAACCCTATGGCGGCTGTCAGTTCGAGAGCTTCTCTTACGTGGCTTCCAAAGTTTTGAACACCCTGACGGGCAGAGGCGCCTATGTGGCCCTTGCAGACTTCGACGCGCTGGTCTTAGAACTGTCCAAGGGAATCCAGTACGGCGAGGGAATCGACTACCCTTACGAATGGGATGAGCTCGAGCGACACTTCCCCCGCCTGTGCGGAAAATATCTGGAGCCGGAAACCGTGGAATTCATGCTGGATCACGGGGAAACGATATGGTTTCCGGATAACGAGGATATCAAAGAAGCGCGCGCGGCGGGGCCTCCGCGGCAGAGTGCTTCGCAGGTCAATATCAGGATGGAGGGGATGTAGATGAACCAGGTATCAAAAGAATGGCTGGATTTTCTGCGCCAGCAGTTCCCGGTCGGCAGCCGGATCAAGCTCCGGGAGATGAAGGACGATCCCTGCCCGGTGGAGCCGGGCGCCATGGGGACGCTGGAGAGCATCGATGACATCGGCACGTTCCACGTCAAGTGGGACAATGGTCGGGGCCTTGGTCTGGTGCTGGGAGAGGACAGCTTCTCCGTCCTGCCTCCGCCCCTCCAGACACTGAAGCTGTACGCGCCCATGACGGCGGACCTGTTCGAACCTGATGAGTACGGCGGTATGAGGGAGGAGAGCGAGCTGCTTGACGGAAGGGAGCTTCGGCGCTATCAGGATCAAATCCTGGCGGCGCTGATCCGGGAGCGAATGCCGGAGGAGGCGGAACGGGGCGTCATGCACTGGTACGGCAAGGATGACGCCGTAGATCAAAAAGTCCGCTCCGCCCTGTTCACCGCGGAAGAACGGGATGGCCGGCTCTGGGCGGTGGTGGAGTGCCAGGTAACGGAAACGCTCACGCCCGTAGAACTGGAGGCCCTGACCGATTACCTGAGCGGACAGATGTCGGACGGCTGGGGAGAGGGCTTCGAGCAGCGTGATATCGGCACCGGCGATGACCGCGAACTGTACGTCCACCTCTGGAACAGCGACGGCTGGAGCATCATGACGGAACAGGACCGCTTTGACCCCCATTTCTCTGAGCGGCTCCCGGACTACTGCCTGTCCGTCCTTCCCAGTGATGGGACGCTCATCTGCGTCATACGCGGAGAGCAGGGCTATCACTCCTCTGAGTGGAACACCGGCGATCCCGAACGGAACCGCCGCATCGCTGACTACCACAACCAGAAACGCGGGATCACCGCCGCCCAGGAGCAAGCCATGGTAAACGGCAGTATGTTCGGCTGGGATACCCCTGCCGCAGATCCTAAAACCTATGAGCAGGAAACGCTTCAAATAGGGGGAATGACCCTTGGGTAAGATCTTGGAAATCTATCTGGCAAAAAAAGACCAGCCTGAAAGCAGCGCCTACGCGGCGTTGTCCTTCCCCGCAGCCACGTATCAGATACAGGACGCCTTTGACAAGCTCCGGCTGACAGAGGGCGAAGCCTTGTATTGGGAGATCACAGAGTATTATCAATTCGAGGAACTGTCCGCTGTGCTGAACGATACCTGCGGCTTGTACGATCTGAACGCCCTGGCCCAGAAGCTGTCAGAGCTGGATGAGACGCAGCGCGCCGCTTTTTCGGGGCTCCTGGCCATGGAGCAGAAAACAAAGCGGCCCCTTCCCATCACGAGGCTGATCGACCTTGCCTACAGCACCGATTGCTGTCATGTGGCGTGCGACGCTCTGAACGACTCCCAGCTTGGGAGGATACGCGCGGAGAGCGGCTGTGTCCCCGGCATTGATAACCTGCCCAAGGACGTCTTCGAAATGCTGGATTTCGAGCGGATCGGGCGGAACATACGCATATCTGAAAACGGCGTATTTGTCGAACGGAGCATGGACCATCCCGGCGGCTATGTGGCGCGGCACGCTTTGATCCTGGAGGTCGCCAAAACCCTGGACCTGACGCCCAAGGCGCCGGACTATACGATTCTGCTGGAGGTGTTTCATGACAGCGGTGCCGTTCAGCTCAAACTGCCCGCCAGTGACCAGGACCTCGACGGCATCCCCCAAACGCTGGATGAGCCGGACTGGCTGGACCTGTCCTGGCGGTGCCTGGACTGCAAGGTCCCCAGCTTGATGGACGCCGTCTCGGAGGCAAGGGACATCCACGCCGTCAATGATTTCGCCGGGATGCTGGCACAGATGAACGGCAAGACTCTCGTCATATACAAGGCCCTGCTGGAAGCGCGCGGCTGCCGGGATCTCCTCAACGCCGAACTGCTGGCAAATCAGACGCCCAGCTACACCTTCTCCCCGCAGATCAGTTCTCCGGCGGAGCTGGCAAAGGAGGAGCTTTCCGTGCTCCTGTGCAAGCCGGAGGCGGAAACGGTCCTCCCCTATGTGAACCTCCAGAAATATGGGGAGGCCCTGATCCAAAAAAGCGGCGGCGAGCTGACCGGGTACGGCTTGATTGAGCGGACAGACGGACGGCCCGTTCTATCGCCTGGGCAGGAACAAACGGGAGGAGGAATGACCCTTGCATGAGATATTCCATATCCGTGCCTTCTGCAGCCCGAACGGAACCTTCCGGGAAGTGGAGCTGGACCTTCCGGCCACGGATTATGAGCTCCTCGACGCGCTGGAACAGCTCCAGCCAGAGGACGGAAAACGTCCGTATCTGGAGTTCCACGCTGTCGAAGAATACGACTATCTGGATAAGCGTATACAGGAGACGGACCTCTTCCGGCTCAACGCTCTGGCCAAGCGGCTGGCGGAGTTGGACAGCCGCGGCATGGCCGCCTTCGAGGGGCTGGTCTGCATGGACCTCCAGAAAGGGGAAAAGGCAATTCCCATCGGCAGCCTGATCGACTACGCCCACAGCGGGGATTGCTGCCATGTGGTGGAGGAGGCCGTGACCGATGAGGAGCTGGGCAGATTTCTTGTGGAAAATGGGTTTATCCCGGAAGCGGAGGACCTTTCCGATGAGACGCTCAAACTGCTGGACTTTGAGCGGATCGGCAGGGAACACCGGGAGGCGGAGGGCGGCGCCTTCACCGGCTTCGGCTATGTGGAGCGGCACTCGGAACTTCCCCGTGTCTATGAAACAATGGACTTTCGATCCTGCAAACCGCCCTATACCGTCCTCCTGAATATCGGCCCATTCCCAAATGCGAACACGCCCGGAAGCCGCCCGAAGCCAATCCCGGTACAGCTGCCCGCCTCCGACGCGGAATTGCAAGACGTTTTGACCCAGCTGGGAAAAGCGAATTGGACAGGCGTCATGGCCGCTATCCTGGACTGTCCCGTCCCTTCCATGAACAAGCGCTTATTCCTGGAGGACGATATCTCCCAGGTTGTCGAATGGGCGGAGGCGCTGCGGGCGTTGGATGAGGAGGGCAGTCTCCCCAAGTACAAGGCGCTGCTGAACGCCGAGAACTGCGAAGATATTTCCAAAGCCGTCTCCCTGATCGATGAGCTCGACCAATATACCTTCTGCCCGGAATACGGCTCTGTCTCCGAGGTGGCAAAGGGGCAGCTCCACCTGATCCTCGGTGAGCGGGAAGCCGGGATGATCCTCCCCCACCTGGACCTGAATGGCTATGGGAAGGATTTGATCCAATACCTCGGCGGGGCGGTGACCCCCTACGGGTTCCTTGAAAAGAGGGAAAACGCCCCGGCGATCTCAGAAGAAAACCAGCCCCAGCGGGGCGGAATGGAGATGATGTAATGCGTGAGGAATTCCGCTATATGGCGGAGCTTCCCAGCACGCCGCCGGAGCAGGCGTGGGTCCGGGAACGGCTGGAAACGCTAAGTGTTCGGGAGGGCGTTGTCCTGACAGCCGCCGCCCGGCGTCTGCCATTTGAGAGTGCCGCGGACGCCATCAACTGCCTCCAGTCCTTGGACGAATACGAGGTCTGGCCCAACACGGGCAGCTATGAGGCGCTTGGCCTGGCCTTCCTGCGAAGCAAAACCAGAATGCCGGAAAACGCTTTCCCGTTCGTTGATTTGGCAAAGACGGGGTGGTATTATGAGGAAAAGAATCACGGTGTGTTCATCGGGAACTGCTACATAGAGTATCCGAAGCAGAATCCACAGCCGGTCTATCGCAGCAGGGACGCCCCTTTGTCGGAGGATAACGATTGGAGCGTCAAACTGAAACTGGCCTCCCCCTCTGTGCCGGATGGCGTGTGGCTGCGTCTGCCGGGACACGACGGCAAAATCATCGAGGAGTCAGATGAGGTTATGCTGGCGCTGAATGAACTGAGAGTCAGCTCTCTGGAAAACTGCATTTTGCTGGAAGCCAAGTGCATCCTGCCCGAAATTGGGGACCTTATACGACAGTATGACAGCGCCGCGGAGCTGGTCAGAGACGGCGATCATCTTGGTATTGTTCTGGACGAACAGGGCCAAGGAAACCCGCAATGGATAGAAAAATTCACCGCCGCAATGGAATACGAGGATTGCCGCACCCTAAAACTCGCCCTGGATATCTCCCAGAACCTCCACTGCTACGATTGGGTACCCTATAATGATTTAAAGGAATCCGCCGCGGGTCTTCTGCTGGACGCCGGGCTGTCCGAGGAACTGATCTGCTCCAGCGGCATCGACCTGACCAGCTACAAATCATGGCTGTTGGAAAACGAAGGCTTTCTCCTCTCCGCAAACAACAGCGGCTATATATGCAGGAACAGCCAAGAGTTCTGCCGTCAGTTCACTCCCCCCACCCCGGAGCAGCCTGGGATGATGATTCAATAAAAATAACGTGAGGGCAAAAAGCAAACGCCCGGAAGGCGTCTGCTCACCGAAACTCAAACAGCTTGCTGGGCGGGATCTCCAGCGCCTCTGCAATATCCAGCAGTGCAATCACGCTGGGCAGCGTCTTCGCCGTCTCGATCTGCTGAATGTGGTTTTTGCTGTAAGAGGTCAACTCCGCCAGCTGCTGCTGGGTATAACCCTTCTGTTTCCGGTAGTAGAGGATGTTCAATCCGATTTTGGTCATCGTATCCAGATGCCTGTTGTCCATAACTCCGCGCTCCTTTCAGTGATATTGTACCGAAAAGAAGCGGGAAAATAGACAATCTATTTCAAAGGATATACATGGTTATATCTTGTTTTTCGACATCGATTGCTGTATTATACAAGATGACGGGAGGGATGCCGGCATGATGAGCAACGATTTCGAGGAGGCGTTCAGTAACTTCCTGGAGCGCAGAGAATACGACGAGGCGGAAAGCGCGCTGTTCTCCATGGTCCGCATCGCCTTCCTGGCGGGCTGGAAAGCCGCCGGCGGGGAACCTCCCACGCCGCAAAAACTGTTTGAGCTGATCCGCTGCGGGACCACCGATCCGCGCGTGGGCAAGCCAGACCCTCCAACTGAATCAAACTAATGATAGGGGCCGTTTTTCCGAAAGGGACAAACGGCCCCTTCTTTTTTTGCGCTCTTTTTCGGGAAAGCGGCCCCGGAAAGGACAGGAAATGAAAGAGGAACAACTGACCGCCTATCTGAAAGGAGCGTATAGAGGCAGGCAGAGTACCATCAAGAGCGCGGAGCTGGAGCGGGTCCTGCATATGAGCGGCACCGATCTTCGGAAGCTGGTGAATAAGCTTCGGCGGAAGTCCGTCCCCATTTGCAGCGGCAGGGACGGCTATTTCTATGCCAAGACCGCCGGTGACATTATCCGCACGATCCGCGCCCTCCGCGTCATGATCAAGGGCCTCCAGGCCGCCGTGGACGGGCTGGTGGCGGCGCTGGACAAATTTGAGGAGATGCCGCCCCAGCCGGACGAGAAAGGCGGTGGCGGAGGAGTGTGAAAGCGCCTTTCCCCTGGATCGGCGGAAAGGGAAAGCTGCTCTGGCTCATCCACAAGCTCTTCCCATCCAAAATCAAATGCTTCGTGGATGTGTTCGGCGGCAGCGGTACCGTCCTCCTGTCCAGGCCATTGAAAAAGGGCTGCGTTGAGATCTACAACGACTTCAACAGCAACCTGACAAACCTCTTCTTCTGCATCAAAAAGCGCCCCCTCGCCCTCATCCGGGAACTGGGCTTTCTCCCCCTGAACTCACGGGACGGCTTTCGCGTCCTGCTGAAATTCTTTCAGAAGGAGGAGTTCACCGACGAGTACCTGCAAGAGAACCTGGAGCTTGCGAAGGTCTACCTGGACCCCCTCCAATACGAGGAGCTTCGCGCCCTGCTTTTGGAACAGGCTTCTCTCAGCGATGTGGTCCGGGCCGCCAATTATTACAAGCTGATCCGCTACAGCTACAACAGCAACACCACCGCCTTCGGAGGCCGGCCCTGTGACATCCGGCAGTTCTTCCACCTGATCTGGGACTGCTCCCGGCGCTTCGCGCGGGTGGTGGTGGAGAACCGGGACTTCCAGACGCTCATCCAGCAGTATGACGGAGAGGGTGCCGCCTTCTACTGCGATCCCCCCTACTACCAGGCGGAGGGCTGCTATGCGGTGGAATTCACCATGCGGGACCACGCCCGGCTCCATGGGGTGCTGCGGAACTGCAAGGGCTTCGTCATGGTGTCCTATAACAACTGCCGGTTCATCCGGAAGCTGTATCAGGACTTTTACATCTACAGCACGGACCGGCCCAACAGTATGTCCCACACCACCGGCAGCCGGTACGAGGAGCTGATTATCACCAACTACGACCCCGAGAAGCACCGGGGCGCCGCCCAGATGTCCCTGTTTGAGACGGAGGACGGCGAACAGCCGGAGCAGACATATCGCCTGATTCACAAGCCCAAGGCAGAGCTTTGGGCGGTCAATAATGCGAAATAAAAGACGATTTTATGGAGGAATCTCATATGAAACTCACGTTGGAAATCACCAAAAAGGGCCTTCGCATCCGCAAGGAGATCCTGAACGCCAGCGGCTTTCACCGGGAGACGGAACTGGACATTCACAGTACAGAGCAGGCCGTCGTCATTTTGAAGAAAGAAATGACAGCCATAGAACTGGTTCAAGCTGTCCAGGGCCTGGGCGGCTTGACCTATCAGCTGACGAATCATCTGGCAAATGTCTGCGGCCCCTGCGAGCACTGCAAAGACGGCTGCCCCTATACAGATGAGGACATGCGTATCCGCTTGCCTGACGACGCTATGGAACAGGCCGGATTTCCCAAGGGGGCACGTCTGGATATGCGGATTGGGGACCATGAGGTGGTTCTCTCCGAGGCGGAGAGCTATGATCTCCGGGATGTGCCTCCGGAGGTGCGGAAGACCCTCCAACAGCTCGGTATCTGCCTGGATGAGCTGGACGGGCTTCTGGCGGGAGGGAGCGTCATCTATGCCGGATAAGTTCCCGTATCTGTATCCGTATTCCCGATTTGAGGCCCAGCGCCGCGGGGAAACCCGGATGCATATGGACAGTTTCTATGAAAATGTCAAATGCGCGCGGGCCATCGAGAAGGCCATCCGAGAGCACTTCGACGAGGCAGGAGAGGCGCTGACAGACGGCTGTGCCCAGTCCGTCTTGGAAGTCTACGGCTTCAAGCGGGTGTGGTTCGTCCTCTCCAACTCTTTGAGAGAGATGGGCCGGCCCCGCCTGATCAGCGACGATATCCGGCAGTGGGGGCAAAGGCCCTATGTGCCTCCAGACGGAAAATTCAACCGCTATTTCGCGGCCGACACCGCCGCCGGGCTGCTGGAATCCTTCATCCGCCAGGCCAGGGACGCCTATCAGGCCCTCGGGATGTTTGGCCCGGAGCATTGCGTCAGCGGCGATGATCTGGATTATGACGGGAAGGTCTTGGTACTGAGTCCTGACACGCTGAAGGAAAGCCACTGGACCCCCCGCGATCAACTCTGGTATGGTGAAAGCGGTTTTGGCTGCTCCCCTCACGCCAGAGGCCAGGCGGTCTACGCCACTTGTCTGGGGGACGGTGAGCAAACCCGCTGGAACCGTTCCGACTTCACCGGCGTGCTGGAAGAGCGGTATCTTCCGGACTGGGCGGCGGAGAAGCTGGCGGAACTCCGGAACCCCCAGCAAAAACAGCCGGAGGCCCCCTCCGGCGGAATGGAGATGACATAACGCTATGAAGCTCTCGTTTTACACCATTGACGATCTGCGGCTTGGCCTGAACCTTTGGACCGAAAGCGGCTTTGACGCCGTGCAGGACGCTCTGGCCCATTATCGGAGCCTCCCGGACGGCACGTCGAAGGAACTGGGCCTGATATCCGAGGAGCGGAAGCTGCCCCTGATCCGCCGCGCCGCGATGTTTCCCAGCGAAACGCCCGGCGAGGACGTCCTCGTCACGGGCTGGCTGACTCAGCCGCCCTGGCGCGGCGCCGTGGAGGTCCTGACCGCCGCCCGGAAATGCGTCTCCGCCCTGAAGGTCCGCTACTGCCTGGACTGGGGCCGGCTGGTGCCCAAGCCCGCGGAGCTGCCCGAGGAGCTGCGGCAGAGCGGCTTCGGGCCGCCGGTTGTCCGCCGGGCCTATATCGCCGCCACAGGCTGGCTCTCCCCCGCTGAACTGAAGCGCCGCTTCCCCGAGGAACGCGGCGCTTTTTCTTTTCCCCTGGTCCTGAAGTACCTGGCGGATGTCCATCTGGACGACGGACCCAGGACCATGGAACTCACCCACTGGGATTTGCGGCGATTGGAGTCCCGTGCCGGGACCTTCGCCGCTTCCAAATAAAAAAGGCGAGGAGAATCTGTTATGCCTAAGAAATCCGAGCCCAAAACCACCCCCGCTCCCCAGCGGGAACCCGTCCCCCTGGAGATGGATGTGAGGATTCACTCCATTAACACCAGCGGCAAGATCCTGGCCA
>Ga0224747_10244_pt1 | contig 11467 bp, 9 predicted proteins | sample LIM_F_Water_Pos_FD_182999 | JGI IMG/M metagenome (GOLD analysis project Ga0224747, IMG submission 182999) | Enriched cells from gastrointestinal tract of the lab mouse from Pacific Northwest National Laboratory (PNNL), Richland, Washington... | ecosystem: Host-associated > Mammals > Digestive... | reverse complement strand
GACGGAAGGCAGGGCCTCCGGTTTCCGGGCGAAGAACGCCTCGGCAAGGTGGTGTTCATCATCAAGCCGGAAATGCGGGAGATGATGGAGGGCCTCTGGGGCCGCCTCTCCCGCAAGCCCGCCCTGGACGGCGGGCCCGTAGAGGTGGAATACGCCTATCAGGACTTCTCCTCCATCCCCTCCTTTTACGCCATTCCGGAAGGCCGCACCCGGCCCTTCGGCACCGTCCATGCCCTGCTCTGTGCCGCGGAGGCGGTGCGGGAGCCCTGCTGCGTCATCAACGCCGACGACTTTTACGGCCCCGGCGCGTACCAGATCATGGCCCGGGAGCTCCGCCGCCTGCCGGAGGCGGGCCACGCCGCCATGGTAGGCTATCTCCTGAAAAACACCGCCAGCCTCCACGGCACGGTGACCCGGGGCATCTGCACTGGGCGGGAGGGCCGCCTGGAGAGCGTCCGGGAAACCCGGAACATCCAGCTCTATCCCGACGGGACCCTCCGGGACGTGCAGGCGGGCCTGCCCCTGGACCCCGGCGCGGTGGTGTCCATGAACTTTTGGGGCTTCATGCCCTCCATCTTCCCCGTCCTCCGGCGGGATTTTGAGGATTTCCTCCGCGCCGCCGGGGACGACCTGCGCGCCGAGCGTCTCCTGCCCGAGATGGTGGACAGCCAGCTCCGGGAGGGAACGCTGGTGGTCTCCCTCCTCTCCTCCGACGGCCAGTGGTTCGGCATGACCTACCGGGAGGACCGGGAAGCGGTGGCCCAGGCCCTCCGGCGGCTCCATGAGAGCGGCAGGTACCCGGAAAATCTCTGGGCCTGAGTCCGGCATAACCGGGAGCCCTCCCGCGTATACTGGACAGAATTGAAAAAACTGGAGATGGGCCGCCCCCAAATTTTTAACAAATTGTTTCGACTTTTTTCGAGGGTTTTCGCATATAATAAAGAGAGAGGATTTCCTGCCCCGCAGGATCACATAGGTGAGGAAGGGATTCGGCTATGGAGGGAACTGGGAAACACGTCCGGAAGCGCCGCCTGCCCGGCGTTGTAGCGGCCCTGGCGGCGGCCGCGCTGCTGCTGACCGCCGGAGCCTCCGGCGGCGGAGGGGCCAGCTCCCCGTTGGCGGAAGCGGCAGAACCCACGGTTTACAAGGCGGTGCCCGCCGCTGGGAAAATTAGAACGGGAACCGATATCCGGGCCAAGGCCCTTCCGGAGGGCGGGGAAACGCCGGAGGGCTGGCCCTGCCCCCTGCCGGAGACGGAAGCGGTGGAGGATACATACTTCGACGACGCCATCTTCCTGGGGGACTCCCGGACGGAGGGCCTCTCCCTCTACAGCGGCCTGAAAACCGGGCACTTCTATACCACCGTGGGCGCCACCGTGGAATCCGTCTTCTCCAAGAAGAACTACGATACCGGGAGCGGCGGGAAGGTCCCCCTGCTGGACGCGGCGGCGGGCCAGGAATGCGGCAAAATTTACATCATGCTAGGCATCAACGAGCTGGGCTGGTCCAAGACCAAGACCTTCCAGGACCAGTACGCCAAGCTCATCGACCGGGTCCGGGAGGACCATCCGGAGGCAAAAATCGTCCTCCAGTCCATCCCCCCTGTCAGCGCCAAGCAGGAGGCAAAAAAAACCTACGTCAACAACGCCCGGATCGCCGTCTACAACGAAGTCATCAAAACCCTGGCGGAGGAGAAGGAGTGCTATTTCCTGGACGTGGCCGCCTGCCTCACAGGCGAGGACGGCTTCCTGCCCAAGGACTGGAATTTCGACGGCATCCACCTGAATCCCGCCGGGTGCCGGGTCTGGCTGGGCTATTTGCGGACCCACAGCCTGGAGGATGAGGCCATCGCCGCCGCCCTGGAGGCGGGCTGAGGGTACTCCCTGAAAACCGCATACATAAAGGAACGGCAGGGACGGCGCGTCCCTGCCTTTTTTCTATCCATATGTGGGATTTTGCCGTCAACCAGGGCAGATTTCCGCGGGAATCCGGACGGATTCCCGGAAAATTTAACGAGGAGCAGACGGCAAAAAAATCCAGAAAAACGGTATTCCACGGTTGTGAATACAGGTTCTTACACCATGGCCTTCGCCCGCTTCCGGAGGCGTTCCGGAGCCGGACGCTCCACGGCGGGCCGCCGGACGGCTTCCTCCGGCTGCGCCTCCCCTTGTTCCGCCAGCCGCTCCCGGGCCACCGCCAGCATCAGCTTGATGCGGTTTTCCTGGTTCACCCGGGTGGCACTGGGATCGTAGTCGATGGGGGTGATGTTGGCCTGGGGATAGAGCTCCCGGATTTTGTTGATCATGCCTTTGCCGCAGATGTGGTTGGGCAGGCACCCGAAGGGCTGGGCGCAGACGATGTTCTCATATCCCGCCCGGACCAGCTCGATCATCTCGGCGGTGAGGAGCCAGCCCTCCCCCATTTTGTCCCCGGTGCTGATGACGCCATGGGTGAGCTTGATGAGCTCCCGGAAGGGCAGGGGCGCGTGGTAGCCGTTGTCCTTCAAGACCTTGATGACCACGCTCTCCATGCCCTCGATGTACTTGAGGACCAGGTCGGACACGTGCTTTTCCAAGAAGGTGCCCCCGTAAAGCCGGGCGGTCTCCGAGGGGTTGTAGGCGCAGTACTGCACAAAGCCCATCAGCCCCGGCAGGTTCACCTCGCAGTCCTGGGAGGCCAGGAAGCGCTCCAAATCGTTGTTCCCCAGGGGGGAGTACTTAACGTAGATCTCGCCGACCACGCCCACCTTCACCTTGGGCGTCCGGCGGACGGGAACGGCGGCGAACTCCCGGGCGATGACGGGCATGGCGCCCTTCATCTCCCGGTTGGTCCAGCCCTTGTCCTGGCGGATCCAGCCGCAGATGGTATCCAGCCATTTCTCCTGGAGGCAGGCCGCGTCTCCTTTTCGGACCTCGTAGGGCTCCGTCTGGGCCCGGAGGGCCGCCAGCAGGTCGCCGTAGTAAATCACGGCCAGGAGCCTCCGCAGGAAGGGAAGGGTCATGGGGAACCCGGAGTCCTTCTCCAGGCCGGAGAAGTTCAGGCTCACCACCGGAACCTGGGGATAGCCCGCCTTCACCAGGGCCTTGCGGAGCAGGTGGATGTAGTTGGAGGCCCGGCAGCCGCCGCCAGTCTGCGTGATGATAAGGGCGGTGCGGTCCAGGTCGTATTTCCCGGAGGCCAGGGCGTCCAGGAACTGGCCGATCACCAGCAGGGCCGGGTAGCAGGTGTCGTTATGTACATACTTCAGGCCCAGCTCGCTGACCTGGCTGCCGCAGTTCTCCAGCAGCTCGCAGGTATAGCCCGCCTGCTCCATGACGGCCGCCAGGATACGGAACTGCACCGGGGCCATGTTGGGGATGAGGATTTTGTGGGTCTTCTTCATCTCCGGCGTAAATTTGGGATAGTTCAAGGCTTCCATCATCGTCTCACTCCTTCTCATCCAGGGCGGCGAAGAGGCTCCGCAGGCGGATGCGCACCGCGCCCAGGTTGGTGATCTCGTCAATTTTCAGTTCCGTGTACAGCTTGCCCCCGGCCTGGAGAACGGCCTGGGTTTCATCGGTGGTGATGGCGTCCACGCCGCAGCCAAAGCTCACCAGCTGCACCAGGTCGCAGTCCCGGTGCTCCACGCAGTACCGGGCGGCGGCGTACAGCCGGGAGTGGTAGGTCCACTGGTTCAAAACCGTGGTGGGAAATTTGTCCACCAGGCCGGAGACGGCGTCCTCCGTCACCACCGCCGCGCCGGACCGGGTGATCAGCGTGTCGATGCCGTGGCTTACCTCCGGGTCCGCGTGGTAGGGCCGCCCCGCCAGAACGATGATGCGCCGCCCCCCGGCCCGGGCCTGCTCCATGATCCGGGCCCCTTCCCCGCGGATCCGGGCCATGTGGCGGGCGTATTCGGCGTAGGCTGCGTCCCCCGCCTCCCGGACCTCGGCCTTGGAGATATCCGGGAAGTACCGCTGGAGGACGTTGTAAATCTTCTTGGTAAAGTCCTTTGGCCGGTGGAGGCCCACGTAGTCATAAACGAATTTCGTGCCCTTGATCTCCGGGCAGTTCCCGGCGATGACCTCCGGATAATAGGCCACCACGGGGCAGTTGTAATGGTTATCCCCCAGGCCCTCGTCAATGTTGTAAGTCATACAGGGGTAGAAGATGGCGTCCAGGCCCAGCTTGGAGAGGAACTGGATGTGCCCGTGGGCCAGCTTGGCCGGGAAGCACGCGGTGTCGCTGGGAATGGTGGCCTGGCCCTTCAAATACAAATCCCGGCTGCTGAGGGGGCTGTGGTACACGGCAAAGCCCAGCTTGGTGAAGAAGGCGTGCCAGAAGGGCAGCAGCTCCCACATGTTCAGGCACAGGGGGAGTCCGATTTTCCCCCGCTTCCCCGGGATGGGCTTGTAGTCCAAAAGCAGCTTCCGCTTGAAGGCGTACAAATTCCACTCCCCGCCGTCGGCCTTTCCGGTCACAGGGCGGTCACAGCGGTTGCCGCTGATGAAGGTCTCCCCTCCCGCGAAGGTGTTGACGGTGAGCTGGCAGTTGTTGCCGCAGAGGCCGCAGGCCCGGCTCTCCGTCTCCTGGGTAAAGCCCGCCAGGGCCTCCCGGCCCAGCAGGGCGCTGGCCTGGCCCGGAGCGGCCTTACTCCGTCCATAGAGGGCCGCGCCAAACGCGCCCATCAGCCCGGCGATATCCGGGCGGATGACCTCCACCCCCATCTCCTTCTCAAAGGCCCGGAGGACGGCCTCGTTGTAAAAGGTCCCCCCCTGGACCACCACGTTCCGGCCCAGCTCCTCGGGGCTGGAGGCCCGGATGACCTTATAAATGGCGTTTTTCACCACAGAGATGGACAGGCCCGCCGAGATATTCTCAATGCTGGCCCCGTCCTTCTGGGCCTGCTTCACGCTGGAGTTCATAAAGACCGTGCAGCGGCTCCCCAGGTCCACGGGACGGTCCGCGAAGAGGCCCAATTGGGCAAACTCCTTCACGTCGTGGCCCAGGGCCTGGGCGAAGGTCTGGAGGAAACTGCCGCAGCCGGAGGAACAGGCCTCATTTAAAAAGATGTTGCAGATGGCCCCGTCTTCAATTTTGAAGCACTTCATGTCCTGCCCGCCGATGTCGATGATAAAGTCCACATGGGGCAGGAAGTGCTTCGCGGCGGTGAAGTGGGCCACGGTCTCCACCACGCCGTAATCGGCGTGGAAGGCGTTTTTCACCAGGTCCTCGCCGTAGCCCGTGGTGGTGACGGAGGCCGCCCGAAGGGCCGGATGCTCATCGTAAAGCCGCTGGAGCACGCCCCGGATCAAGGGCACGGGGTTGCCCAGGTTGGGCTGGTAGTCCGTGAACAGCAGCCGGGCCTCCTGGTCGATGACGGCCACCTTCACCGTGGTGGACCCGGAGTCAATGCCAATGTGGACCGGAGCGGCATAGTCCGGGCCAAAGGGGGCCCGGGCAACCTTCGCCCTGGCGTGGCGGGCCTGGAATGCCTCGTATTCCTCCCAGGTCTCAAACAGCGGCGGCTGGCTCCGGTAGGTCTCGGAGGCGCCCCGCTCCCGGAGGCGGCCCGCCAGCGCGTTTAAATCGAAGCTCTGGTCGGCGTAGAACGCCGCTCCCAGGGCCACAAACAGCAGGCTGTTCTCCGGGCAGGTCCCGGCCAGCCCCAAGGTCTTGTCAAAACTCTCCCGGAGGCACTTCGAAAAGGTCAGCGGCCCGCCTAGGTAGAGGACGTTCCCCTTGATGGGCCGCCCCTGGGCCAGGCCCGCGATGGTCTGGTTCACCACCGCCTGGTAAATGCTGGCGGCAATGTCTGTGGCCTTGGCCCCCTGGTTGATGAGGGGCTGGACGTCGCTCTTGGCAAAGACGCCGCAGCGGGAGGCGATGGTGTAGGTTTTCTCCGCCCTCTGGGCGGCCTCGTCCATCTCGTCGGCGGTCATCTTCAGGAGGGTCGCCATCTGGTCGATAAAGGCCCCGGTGCCCCCGGCGCAGGAGCCGTTCATCCGGACCTCCATGCCCCCGGTGAGGAAGAGGATTTTCGCGTCCTCGCCTCCCAGCTCAATCACCACGTCGGTGCCCGGGACCAGACGTCCCGCGGCCACCCGGGTGGCGAAAACCTCCTGCACAAAGGGCACGCCCACGCTCTCCGCCATGCCCATTCCGGCGGAACCGGAGATGGCCAGCTCCGCCCTCCCGGAGGGGACATACTGCCCGGCCACCCGGCGGAGCAGCTCTTCGGATTTCTCCAGGATATGGCTGAAGTGCCGCTCGTAGGTGCTGTATATTATGTTGTCCGCGCCGTCCAGCACCACGCATTTGATGGTGGTGGATCCCACGTCGAGACCGATCTTCAAGCCGATCCCCCCTTTGAGCAAACGATTACCTGCCGCCATTCCGGCAGGAACCGCAAGATATCATATCCTTGGTATCATACACGCTTTCGACTGGTTTTTCAATCGGCAATCCTTTGAAAAACTGTAAAGAACCCGTTAAAAATGGCCTGTCCGACTGGACTTGCCGATTTCCCGGAGACGTGCTATACTCATCTTATTCCATTGAGAAGCGAGGCATGACTATGAAAACCGTTCTCCTCCACTGCTGCTGCGCCCCCTGTTCCCTGAGCTGCATCGGCCCCCTCCGGGCCGAGGGCATGGAGCCCGCGGCCTTTTGGTACAACCCCAACATCCACCCCTGGAAGGAGTACCAGGCCCGGCGGGACTGCCTGCTGGAATACGCTCCCACCATTGGCATGGAGGTGCGGGTCCGGGAGGACTATGGCCTCCGGAACTTTGTCCGGCATGTGGCGGGGGACATCGACCAGCGCTGCGCCTACTGCTATGAGCACCGCATCGAGGGGACGGCAAAGTACGCCGCGGAACACGGCTTTCCCGCCTTCACCTCCACGCTGCTTGCCAGCCTCTACCAGGACCACGAGGGCATTGTCCGGGCGGCGGAGCGCTACGCGGCGCAGTACGGCGTGGAATTCCTGTACCGGGACTTCCGGCCCAACTTCCGGGAGGGGAACCGCCAGGCCCGGGAGCTGGGGTTCTACATGCAGAAATACTGCGGCTGCGTGTTTTCAGAGCAGGACCGGTATCAAAAGCAGATCGACCGGGACCGGGCAGCATTTGGGGAAGCGCCTTGATACGGAATTGGTTCCGCCGCATAAGGAAGTAAATTGCGGGAGGTGGCAAGGCATGTTGGATGAGAAGGACTTACAAGCAATTGCGAAATTAATTAGCGGTTCCGAAGTCCGGATGTCCGCCAAAATGACAGAGGAAATCGTTGCGTCGGAGACTCGTATGGCAGAGAAAATTTCCAGTTCGGAATCCCGTCTTAAAGAATATGTAGACGGGAAGGTCTCCACCGCCCAGAGCCACACACTGGCTTTGATGGAGGCGTATTTCGACCCCAGATTCCAGGCTCTGGGGAAGAAGATCGACCTTTTAGAGGAGAAAATGGTTGCGCTCGAGGATTTGGAGGACATTGAGTCCCGTCTGGATGTGTTAGAGGCGGTCACCCGGCGGAACGTCCAGGAAATTGAAATGCTTAAAAAGGCCCAGTAGCTCCGTAAGGCGGCCCGGCACTCCGGTCCGCCTTTTTCACACCGAAGAGGACCGCCCCGAAGGGCGGTCCTTTCTCATTCAGTTCCGCAGGCTGTGCAATGGGGCAGGGATTCTTCCGCCCCGGTTGATGAAGGCGGCGGAAGACTCCCGGTGGACTGGCATCACCGGAGCGCTGCCCAGCAGTCCCCCCATCTCGATGGTGCCCCCCACATCCTTCCCCGGGGCGGGGAGGATGCGCACGGCGGTGGTCTTGTTGTTCACCATTCCAATCGCCGCCTCGTCGGCAATAATCGCCGCAATGGTCTCCGCCGGGGTGTCCCCGGGGATGGCAATCATATCCAGCCCCACGGAGCAGACGCAGGTCATGGCCTCCAGCTTGTCCAGGCACAGGGTTCCCGCCCGGGCGGCGGCAATCATGCCCTCGTCCTCGCTGACGGGGATGAAGGCCCCGGAGAGGCCCCCCACGCTGGAGGAGGCCATGACGCCGCCCTTTTTCACCGCGTCGTTCAGCATGGCCAGGGCCGCCGTGGTGCCGTGGGTGCCGCAGACCTCCAGGCCCAGCTCCTCCAGAATCCGGGCCACGCTGTCCCCGACGGCGGGGGTGGGGGCCAGGCTCAAATCCACAATGCCAAAGGGCGTGTCCAGCCGCCGGCTGGCCTCCTGGGCCACCAGCTGGCCCATGCGGGTCACCCGGAAGGCGGTCTTCTTGATGGTTTCCGCCACAACGTCCAGGGGCTGGCCCTTCACGGCCTGGAGGGCGTGGTAGACAACGCCGGGCCCGGAGACGCCCACGTTGATGACCTTCTCCGCCTCTCCCGCGCCGTGGAAGGCCCCGGCCATGAAGGGGTTGTCCTCCACGGCGTTGCAGAACACCACCAGCTTGGCGCAGCCCAGGCCGTCCCGGTCCGCCGTGCGGTCCGCGGTCTCCTTGACAATCCGGCCCATGAGAGCCACGGCGTCCATGTTGACGCCCGCCCGGGTGGAGCCCACGTTGACGGAGGAGCAGACCAGCTCCGTCCGGGCCAGAGCCTCGGGAATGGAGCGGATGAGGCGCTCGTCCGCCTGGGTCATCCCCTTCTGGACCAGGGCGGAGTAGCCCCCGATGAAGTTCACGCTGCAGCTCTGGGCCGCCTTATCCAGGGCCAGGGCGAAGGGCACATACTCCTCCGTCTCGCTGGCCCCGGCCACCAGGGCCATGGGGGTGACGGAGATGCGCTTGTTCACAATGGGGATGCCGAACTCGTCCTCAATGTCCTGGCCGGTTTTCACCAGCCGTTCGGCGCAGCGGCAGATCTTCTCATAGACCTTCTCACAGGCCCGCTTGGGGTCCGGGTCGCAGCAGGAGAGGAGGGAAATGCCCATGGTGATGGTGCGGATGTCCAGGTGCTGCTGGTCGATCATCTCAATGGTGGAGAGAATTTCCTTCTGATTCAGCATGGGGTTCCCTCCTTAAATGCTGTGCATGGCGTTGAAAATCTCTTCCCGCTGGATGCGGATGGAGAGGCCCAGCTCCGCCCCCAGGCCGTTCAGGCCCTTCCCCAGCTCACCGAAGCTGGCGGTGGACTGGCTGACGTCCACGGCCATGACCATGGTAAAGGCCCCCTGGAGAATGGTCTGGGAGATGTCCAGAATGTTGACGTTATAGTTTGCCAGGCGGTTGCAGACGGCGGCGATGATGCCCACCCGGTCCTGCCCCAGGACGGTGACGATGGCGTTCATGGTTGCTCCTCCTTCATAATTTCATAAAAGCAGCCTCCGGCGGGGAGAACGGACTTTTCCCCCCGCCGGACGCAAATTTACAGCTCGTCGAAGAACTTGTCGTGGATGGCCCGCACCGCCCGGTTTACGTCCATCTCGTCCAGCAGGACGGAGACCCGGATCTCGGAGGTGTTGATCATCTGGATGTTGATGCCCGCCTCATAGAGGGCCTCGAACATTTTGGCGGCCACGCCGCAGTTGCTCATCAGGCCCACGCCCACGATGGAGACCTTTCCGATCTGGTTATCGGCCTCAATGTGGTCGAAGCGCAGGGCTTCTTTGTGTTCGTTGAGGATGCCCTCCACCTCCTGCTGGTCCTTCCGGTGGATGGTGAAGGTGATGTCTTTGGTATCCTCCCGGCCGATGGACTGGAGAATCACGTCCACATTGATGTTGTGCTTGCTCAGCAGGTCGAAGACCTGGAAGGCAACGCCGGGGTTGTGCTGGAGGCCCACCAGGGCCACCCGGGCGATGCTGGTGTCCTTGGCGACGCCCGCGATGTTGGTCTTTTCCACTTTCGTAACCTCCTTGACTTTCGTGCCGGGCTTCCGCTCCAGGCTGGAGAGCACTTCCAAATTCACCCGGAACTTCTTGGCCAGCTCCACGCTGCGGTTGTGGAGCACCTGGGCTCCCTGAGACGCCAGCTCCAGCATCTCGTCGTAGGTAATCTCCTCCAGCTTCCGGGCCGTGGGGACCAGGCGGGGGTCCGCCGTGTACACGCCGTCCACGTCGGTGTAAATCTGGCACAGGTCCGCCCGGAAGGCCGCCGCCAGGGCCACGGCGCTGGTGTCGGAGCCCCCCCGGCCCAGGGTGGTGACGTCGCCGTTGCGGTCCACGCCCTGGAAGCCCGTGACAATGACGATGCGGCGCTGGTCCAGCTCCGCCTGGATGCGCTCGGAGTCAATGCGCTTGATCCGGGCGTCGGCGTGGACGCTGGTGGACTGGATGCCCACCTGCCAGGCCGCCAGGGACACGCAGGGCAGGCCCATGGCCTCCAGGGCCATGGCGCAGAGGGCCACGGAAACCTGCTCCCCCGTGGACAGGAGCATATCCAGCTCCCGCTTGGAGGCGCCGGGGTTAATCTCCTTGGCCCTTTCAATCAGGTCGTCGGTGGTGTCCCCCTGGGCGGACAGGACCACGATCACGTCGCTGCCCTTGACGTAGGTCTCCGCAATAATCCGGGCGACATTTTGGATGCGTTCCGCGTCCCTCACGAAGCGGGCCCTGTCCGCCGGGAAGCACGTGGTTACCGCCAACAAGCAGCTGGTGGCGGAGAAGGGCTGCGAGCTGCTGGCCCTGGCGAAACGGAAGAATGCCAGTTATCTCTTTGAGGCCAGCGTGGGCGGCGGCATCCCGGTGCTCCACCCCCTGACCCAGTGCATGGCGGCCAACCGGATTGACGAGGTGTACGGGATTCTGAACGGGACCACGAATTACATCCTCACCCGGATGGTCCGCACGGGGGCCTTTTTCTCCGACGCCCTCCGGGAGGCCCAGGCCAAGGGCTACGCTGAGGCGGACCCCACCGCCGACGTGGAGGGCATCGACGCTGGGCGGAAAATCTGCATCCTGGGGGATTTGGCCTTCGGCTGCCAGATCGCCCCGGAGCGGGTACCTATGGAGGGCATCAGCAGGCTGAGCCTCCGGGACGTGAAAATCGCCCAGCGGGCGGGCTACCGGATCAAGCTGCTGGGCCGGGCGGTGCGCCTCCCCGGCGGCGGGCGGACGGCCTACGTGGCCCCCCACCTGATTCCCGAGGACAACCCCATGGCTAATGTGGAGGACGTGTTCAACGCCGTGATAGTCCGGGGCAACGCCACCGGGGAAGTGATGTTTTACGGCAGGGGCGCCGGGGAGCTGCCCACCGCCTCCGCCTGCGTGGCGGACGTGATGGAGTGCCTCCAGGCCAGCCCCAAGCGGGAAGAAATCGGCTGGTCACCGGATACGGCGGGCTTCCAGGAGCCCGCGGTGCTCAAAACCCGGCACTACTTCCGCATCGAGGGCAGCCTTACCGACGCGGCCCTGGCCTTCGGGCAGGTGGAGGTCCTCAGCGAGGATGGCGAGACCGCCTTTTTGACGGAGTCCCTCAGCGGCGCCGAAGCGGCCCGGCAGTCCCGGTCCCTTAACGTACTGGCCTGTATGCGGGTATTGGACGGCTGACC
>Ga0224747_10243_pt1 | contig 11470 bp, 9 predicted proteins | sample LIM_F_Water_Pos_FD_182999 | JGI IMG/M metagenome (GOLD analysis project Ga0224747, IMG submission 182999) | Enriched cells from gastrointestinal tract of the lab mouse from Pacific Northwest National Laboratory (PNNL), Richland, Washington... | ecosystem: Host-associated > Mammals > Digestive... | reverse complement strand
AACAAAAACGGTTATCCCCTCCCCCTTTGCCAGCTGCATCAGTGTTAAGGTACATTCCTTTACCTGGCTGACACTGCCAGGAGCGGAGGTCACATCTCCATGGTAGAGGGTTTGGATGGAGTCCACAATCAAAATATCGGGCTGCAGCTGGCGGACCGCATCCACCATGTTTTCCAGATTGGTTTCCGCCAGCAGGTACAGGCCCTCTCCCCGCACTCGCAGCCGCTCTGCCCGCAGCTTTATCTGCCGCTCTGACTCCTCGCCGGATACATACAGCACCTTGGCGAAGCGGCAAAGGCTGTCGCATATTTGCAGCATCAGTGTGGACTTGCCGATGCCAGGCGCTCCCCCTACCAGTACCAGAGAGCCCTTTACAGCTCCTCCTCCCAGTACCCGGTCCAGCTCCCCCATGCCTGTGGCGAAGCGCAGCTCATCTGTGACCTCTACCTCGCCCATGGGTTTCGGCCGGCTGGCCGCCACTCCAAGGGCCGTCCCCCCCTTAACAGGCCCGGACCGCTTAGGTGTTTTTTCCGCCGGCTGTTCCACGATGGTGTTCCACGCCCGGCAGGAGGGACACTGCCCCTGCCACTTTGGGTATTCATTGCCGCACTCGGTACAATAAAATAGTGTCTTTGCCTTCATTCCTGGTTCTCCTCTGTTCATTGATGAGGCCATAAGGCGGCCGCACATCTTCAGAATTGCAAATTATGCTGCTTATATCCCGATCTTACCACAGACTTACACTGAATTCAAGGGGCCGTCAGCCATCCGGCAGCAATAACAGCTGACAGCTGGCGCTGATAATCCTTATCCCGCAGCAGGGCCTCCTCCTCTGGATTGGTGAGAAAGCCGCACTCAATTAATACAGCTGGACAGGTAATGTGGCTCATCAAGTAGACGGAGCTGGGAATTTCTTTGACAGCCCGGTCATTCTCCGGCTGAAGGGAGGCCTTAATACAGGCCTGAATGTGCCCCGCCAGGGGCTGAGAACCCTGGGTAGGCGCATAAAATACATGACTTCCCCGATAGCGGCTGCTGGTATAGGTGTTTTGATGAATGCTGATCAGCGTCCCCCCCTCCACTTCTTCAACCGCACTTACCCGATTTTGCAGGTCGGAACGTTTCTTTTCCCGCAGAGTGCTGGCACCCTCATCGTGGAGAGAGACGTCATCCTCCCGCAGTACAACGGGATCCACTCCATACAGCCCAAGTATATCCCGTAACTTCAGCACGATTGCCAGATTTATCTGGCTCTCCGGCACGCCGGTGAGGGATACAGCCCCTCCGTCCTCTCCGCCATGACCTGCGTCCAACACCAACGGAGCTGTTCTCTGAATTGACACAGAGTCCATAACAGGCTTCATTAGGTCGTTGAGCTGTTCCAGAATTGCCGCCATCATAAGGACAACCAGCACTGTAAGCCCGGCCAGAATCAGTCCTTTTTTCAAAATGACCACCTCCCTCCTATCCTATGGGAATTGCCGGTCCGGTATGCGTGTGCCCAATCACAGCCCGCTTCATAGAATGAACTGAGGGGGACGCTGTGCGCTCCCCGCACCCGTCCTCCTGTCAACGAATAAAGGAGGGAAATTCCCTTGTTGCATGAAAATGTTGCCCGGACTCCCAGTACTCAGAACGGATGTCCGGACCAAAACGGCACCCTGCCATCCTGTGCGGGCCTTGCTGTACCCTATGTACCGTTCCAGCAGAACAACCCACAAAAGTATGCGCAATCTGAGGCGCTGAGCAATGGAACGCTGTTTCCCGGCTTGAACCTGCCCTTTCAGCTGGCTGTGGACGGGTCCACTCTGCCTGCCACACCGCTGGCCGAGCTTCAGGCTTTGGAGTTTGTAGTGCTGGAACTGAACATCTACCTGGACACCCACAAGGATGATGCAGAGGCGTTCAGCCTGTTTAAGCAGTTTTCTGCCATGGAGAAGGCAGCTAAAGCGGCCTATGAGTCTAAATACGGTCCCATTACCAAGGAGGGAGCCGCTGCTGGTGACAGCTACAGGTGGCTGTCTGACCCGTGGCCCTGGAACTATGGACAGAACGAGGTGAAATAATATGTTCCATTATGAGAAAAAACTGCAATTTCCAGTAAAAATTGCCACTCCAAATCCTAAACTTGCTGCGTTTATCATCAGTCAGTACGGTGGACCCGACGGCGAGCTGGGCGCATCTATGCGCTACCTGTCTCAGCGGTATTCTATGCCCTATGCCGAGGCAAAGGGGCTGCTCACTGATATTGGCACCGGGGGGTCATTCTGAGACTTGCGCAGATTTTCCAGCACAAAAGTCCATTTTTGCGGCAAAAGATTTAGAAAAATCTCAATTTTTCGGTCTTTGTGTACTACCATGTGGTCCAGAACATTTTTGTAAAGCACCTCGCTGTCTGCCCTACAATTTACAATGTCAGCCACCTGACGGCCCACATCCTTCTCCAGCTGATCCTCCTCGTAAGTGATACTCTCCCGCTCTCGTACCCCCTCCAGCCTCCGTTGAAGATCTTCCAGCTCCCCATCATACCGCTGGTTAACCAGATGCATCTCCTCTTTTGTGATCTGCTTGGAGAAGAACGCGTCCAGCACATCCGCTTTCTTCTGTTTCAGCTGGCTGATTTCATATTCCAACGCCTCAACCCTGTCAGTGCTTCCTTCCTCACACATCTGAATTGCCTCTAAGGCCAGAGCAGTGACATTTTGGATGATCCTGTCCCGGTCCATTCGCAGGGTGGTCAGAGACTGCTGGAGGATATCCAACGCCAATTCATCCCGCAGGAGTTTGCCAACATCACAGCCTACCTCATTGCCCCGAACATCAATCCGTTTCTGGCCCTCTGACGTGGCAGTATAGCAGCTCCAGCGCTTGTAAAGCGAACCATCCTTACGACTTTTCTTTCGGGAAACAAAGCTGGCCCCACACTCTCCGCACTTAATTTTACCGCTGAACACATAGCGGTTGGAGTGTCCCGCCCCCAATTCCCCATTACGGTTCCGCTTTTTCAGCTCCCGCTGAACTGTATCCCACAACTCCCGGTCAATGATAGGTTCGTGGTGGTCCCGTATAATCACCAGTTCCTCCTCCCCGTGGTTGTATTTCTTGGCGTGGCTCAGGTAATCCGGCGTGATGGTCTTCTTCTGCACCAGATCTCCCACATATTTCTCATTCTTCAGGATTTTAACGATGTGGGTGTTGGACCATTTCGCATTGCCGCTATGTGTCCGATACCCCGCCTCCCGAAGTTCCCGAGCAATGACAGTAGTTCCCTTTTTCTCCACGCCATATTTGTAGAAGATCAGCCTGACGACCTCCGCGCCCTCTGGGTTTACTGTCAGGCAGCCATCCTTTACATCATAGCCCAAGAGCGATCTTCCAAACACTACCCCCTGCTCCATCCGCCGGGTCTGTCCCCACTTCACCCGGGTCGACGTTTTTCTGCTCTCCTCCTGGGCAATCGATCCCATGATGGACAGCCGAAGCTCGGCGTCCGGCTCCAGAGTACTGATCCCGTCGTTCATAAACAGAACACCTACCCCCAATGCTTTTAGCTCTCGGGTGTAGGTGATGGTGTCCAATATATTTCGAGAAAAACGGCTGACCTCCTTGGTAAGGATCAACTGAAATTTTCCCAAATGGGCGTCGGCAATCATTCGATTGAAGGCGGCTCGTTTCTTCGTCGACGTTCCGGTGATTCCCTCGTCGGCGTAAATCTGGTACAGTTCCCAGTCTGGCTGGCGGTCGATGTACTCCTTAAAATATCGCTGTTGGTTCTCAAATGAATTGGCCTGGTCATCCCGGTCTGTAGACACACGGCAGTAAGATGCTGCTTTTATCATGGTATCGTTTACCCCTTCGTTTTATTTTGACTGGTACGGCGCACTCAATATACCGTACTAGTCGTCAAAAGTCTATTACTTTTCAGCATTGTTTTAACTGTTTTTTTAGCTTTTCTTCTGCATATCGATACTGTATTTCATTTAATATACCTTTGTCCTTCAGCGTCAGCAGAACGGCTCTTTGATACTCAAACAAGAACTGGCTGTCGGTTTCTTTCGTGATCTCCCGGTCATTCTCGATATCAAGCAGCCGCGCCTGTTCTGCCATCCTGCCACTCCCCTTTGTTCCAAGGGTATGCATAGGACAGGCCTGCTTTGATTAATTTTGCCCCTTTCTTATTCTATTTTCATGTGACTGCTACTCTGGCCATTATAAAATTTCATTTTATACCTCCAAAATTTTTACATGGACTGTTCCCACTGTTGACTGCCGCTGAACTTCTGCCCCATGGCCATCTTTTTGATGGCCTCCCGGCGGCGCTGTTTGCTATCTGTCCAAGTCGGCGGTGTAGGAAGCGGCGGCAGGTCATCACTGCGCTCCACTGCCCTGCCCAGCTGAATGAGTCCGCTTGTCAACTCACCTATCCAGCCCTCGTCTGGCTCTGCACTGCCGGGGCAGAATCCCACGGTCTGCCGGTAGACGAACAGCGCCTCCAGATTTTCTTTGAGGAAGGTCTCGTCGTGGAGACTGCTGTCCCGGCACTTCCGCCCGTTGGGACAGGTGAAGGTGATGTGCTTCCGGGTATCCGTCCAGGTCACCTCGTAACCCTCGTACTCCATATTCTCAATAAAACTCTCCCGATCAACGGCGTACTCCAGGGTCTCATTGATGGCCTGGATCAGATCCAGCTTCCAGCTTTCCGCCCGCAACCCCGCTTGGTACTCGCCGGGCTTCATCCGCTTCTTCTTCGGATACTTCTCTGGTGCCTCCAGAACCTGCAGTCCGTGGGCCTTACAAATCTCGTCGTTGAGCTGCCGGTGCGCCAGCAAGGTTTCACGGTTCTGGTGGAGCTTTCTGCCATTCTCACAGCTGACGCTGTTCACCACCAGATGGTTGTGGAGGTGAGCGGTGTCGATGTGGGTGGCGATCACCACCTCATAGCCGGGAAACGCTCTCTGTGCCAGTTCCAGACCGATGGCGTTGGCCTCCTGGGGTGTGAGGTCGTCATCCTCGGAGAAGGACTGGACGAAGTGGTAGAACTGCCTGCCGTCCGCTTTTCGGAACCGCTGCTTGGTGGTCATCATCTCCAGGTAGGACGCCTGAGGTACGCAGTTGCTCCCGGTGACCAGACATGCGCCGTCCAGTACCGTCTTCTTCGCCTGCACTACATAGGTTAACACACCCAGCATCGCGCCGGCGGTTTGCTTCTTGTTTCGGATAGCAGTGAAGGTAGCCATCAGCCCACCTCCTTTGTCAGCCTGCGGATGGCCGCGCAGAGGTCGGCATACCTGTCGATCAGCTCGTCGCTGCGGAGGACAGTGAGCCGTCCCATGTTGGCCAGTGTAGTCAGCTGGTTGAGGTTCCGGCCCTGGGCTTTCAGTTCAGAGAGGACAGCATCCAATCCCTCTACCCGAACGATCTCCCGCCCCAGTCCGCAGATACACAGGTAGTCTGTGAGCGTCATGTTGGTGTCTCGTGCCCGCTGCTGGAGTTGGGCTTTCACCTTCGGTGTCATTCGTGCTGTGACAATTTCTGTTTTTCTTCTCTGCATTGTATTTCCTTTCTCCCCTTTAGGGGCAGGGGGTGCAGGGGCTTTGCCCCGGCGAATGCGGCCGGCGTATAGCCGGATGCTATGCTTGCCCCACCCAAGGGTGGGTTTTCCGCCCCAACGGGAGCCTCTCTGTCTGACCGGGTATCAGCTCCCGCCTTGCCTCCTGCTGGCCCACACGAGGCGTTACAGCGGCGGTGGCAGGGTCAACAGGGTCGGCCACGCTGGTCCCGGTGTTGTCGGCACTATCGGCACGACGCAGATCGATCAGCCGCTTTCCGTTACTCCTGCGTATGACCGCTGTGATACCCGCATTGCTTAGAGCCTCAACGCTTTGTAGGATTTTCTTGGAGACGTTCTTAGGCGTGATTCCTTCTGTGCCGACAGGGTCGATGCGCTGTGCCAGCTCCGTGGGAGTGCCGATAAACTGAGAACGGTTTTGGAGTAAAGCAGAGAGGAGAACGACCACTTTGCTGCCCAGCAGTTCCGGCTGCTGATAGCTGTCCGCTGTCACTTCCCATACGTTGTCGGCATTGCGGCGCAGCTCCAGTTCCCGGTACTCGATGTCCCGACCGATACAGCTGAGTTTCGCTCTGCCGCTACCTCGCTGCTCCTCCACCAGCGTGAAGCTGGCATCCACCGCGCCGCTGATGGCGGTAGTGCCGGAGATGCGGTTGAACACATCGTCCGCCTTTTCCTTTCTCAGATGGTGGATCAGCAGGATGGCAATTTCGTGGGTATCGGCCAGACGCTTCAGGGCGGACAGGTCGCGGTAGTCGTTGGCGTAGGTGTTGTCATAGACAGCGCCCCGGATCATTTGCAGGGTGTCGATGATGATGAGGGAGGTGTCCGGGTGCTCACTGAGGAACTGCTCCAGCTGCTCAGTCAGTCCGTCACCCAGGATACGGCTCTCGGTGCAGAAGTGGACGCTGGCTGGTGCGTCCTCTGTCACATCAAACAGTCGGTTCTGGATGCGGAGCTGGGAGTCCTCCAAGCAGAGGTACAGAGTCGTTCCCTGCTTTACCTGCATTCCCCAGACGGGTTCGCCCTTGGCAACGGCCACCGCCAGCCACAGGGCCAGCCAGGACTTCCCGACCTTGGGAGAGCCTGCGAGGATGTGCAGACCCTGGGAGATCAGTGTATCCACCACGAAGTTCAGCGGCTGGAGCGGACGGCTCATCAAGGTTTCACCGTCGATGGTGTTGAGCTTGTTCATTTCAATTCTCCTTTCCTGTGTTGTTAGACCACACGCCATACCCGTTCCTGCGCCAGGCTTCTCTGCCGCGTAGTGTTCTCCTCTAGTTCGCTCACCCACATCTGCGGGGTCGTGGCGGTACTGGAACCGAAGATATATCATCTCTGGTGGTGGGTATTCAGTTGCCGAGGTTCGTCCGGACTTTCTTTTTCCTCGCTGTCATGCTACAATAAATTCAGCCGTCTTTACATCATGAAGTGATCTTGAGGAGGGAGTGTCATGGCAGACAAAAAATTCCCCAGTCTCTGGATTGAGACTGGGGACGACGGGAAAATTTGTGTTGTGATGTCTGGGGCATATGGGCCGGAGACACATCTTCCTTTTGTTACGCCTGCGGAGGACTTGGTGGCCGCGGCGGAGATGGATTATACAGCTTACCGCCGGGAAATCCAGCGGCTCTATGAAGAGCATCCTCTGTTTGAACCCAAACTGGATATTTCAGTCTCCGAGCTGGAGGACTTGACTGCTGAGGCACTGCTACTCCCCTCTATGCTCCAGGAGATTGACCCACTCGGTTTCTTTGAGCTGGGAAACCTGCTGGACAAAGCTCTTCGGATGCGAGATGACGGCTCTGCTTCATTCCTTCTCCACGCCGGGCAGCGCTTACTGCAAACTCTGGAGGTTCTCATCTACACACAGATCCGGCTTCGCAACATCATGGAGATGACCTTCGACGGGATGGAGCGGGCTACCCAGCAGGAGCGGTTTGCGAAGCTGCGCGGTGTTTATCCCGACATTGCGGGATTCTGTAACCCCGCCCGGCTGGATAGCTATGAAAATGTAATCCTGCTGCTCCCGGTGGACAATGTTTATCAGCTAAGGCTGGTGGAGTTGATGATGTATTTCCGCCAAGAGAAACAGCGCATTGCCCGATGCGACTACTGTTGGAATTACTTCATACCAAAAACCAAAGCCAGAGCACTCTACTGCGACCGGATTTTTGACGGGCAGTCCTGCAAGAAACGGGGTGCCAACCTCAAACGCAGAAAGGGACCAGAGCAGGATGACGCTTTGAAGCTGTTCAAGCAGCTGCGGGACCGGATGTACGCTCGAATGCTCCGCTATCAGGACGCGCCGGAGAATCAGCGGGATCGCCTCATTCCCATGACGCCAGCACAGTACGACGAATGGGAAGCAAACGCCCGCCAGGCACGCCGGGATTATATAGCAGGAAAAATCAAGGCGGAGGAATTTTTGCGGCGCATCGACACCACCCATGAGTTGGCTAGTTACGATGCCGTCAAACAGGAACTGCCACCGGAGGAGAGTTTTTGGCAGAAACGGGTGGCCGCCGACTTGGATTTCGACCCCGAGCAGAAATATCCAGCTTCTTTTATGGTGCTTGATCTCAGGAAACCTATGGACAGTCCTCAGTGGCAGGTTCTTACAAGGGAAGAGTTGATTCAGAAAGACCAGAAAGGGCATCAAAACCTGCTGGATCAGTACAAGAAGAACCAGGAACCGGTTTTAGATTAACCGGTTCCTGGGCTGTATTGGATTATGCTGCCGCGTTGGCGTTGATCTTGTCAATCACAGCCTTGATGCCCATCCAGAGGGAGATGTCGGTGAACACCTCCACCACACTGCCCTGGTCGGTGAAAGGCGGCTCCTGGAGGACAGACAGGTCCTTCATCATGCCGTTGCGGACAATATACTCCACGATCTGATTCACGAAATAAATCTGACGGCTATCCAAGCTGGTATCGGTGAGGTATTGGGAAAAGGCCTCCTTTGCCGCGTGCATATCCAGTCCCACGATCTCCCGGACGAACTCCCCCAGGGGCTTGGCCCCCAGCTCCGCTTCATAGTCCTGCCGGCTGCCCACCTCGCTCCAGAGGATACACTCCAGGGCGGTCACATCCTCTGTTGTCAGCGGGATGTTGCCCTTCAGTTTGGCAATGGCTGCCTCGTCCTGGTGCTGCCGGACGTAGTACTCCGCCTTGGCCCGATAGTTTATCAGGTCGTCGTTCTCCAGTTGGGACTCCTTCCACTCTATGGACAAGACCTCATCGTCAAAGTTGGTGGTGTAGCTGGCAAGCTCAACCGGGATGTACTTGATCAGGTCCCGCAGACTCTCCCGGATGTGCTCAAATTCGTTGATTCCCGCGTCATCCAGATAGTTGGTGTGGAGAATCTTATCAACCAGCTCAGACTGTGCCTGAATGGCCGGGATGTTGGCAACGTTGGCAATTCCCTGCACTTTTTTCAGCAGATCATTCCGGGCACGGGTATACTTCTCCCCGGCGAGGCAGGCCAGCTCAATGCCGTACATCAGCGCATCAAAGCGGACCGCCTTGGGGTCGTCCCCATCTGGCTCAATCAGCGGGGCCAATTCCTCCCCGATGTTCAGCGTGTCCTCGTAGCTGAGGGCGGCGTAGCTCTTGAGTTTTCCAAACTTCTCCACATACCGCAGATGCTGGCGGATGGCGAAGTTCTCCCGGTTCAGCGCCTGGACTTTAGCCGTCATGTCCTCCACCAGCTCCTGGCGGAAGGCGGTCAGTTCCTCTGTCTGATAGGCCAAATCCTGGAGCTTATACGCAATTTGGGCCTTGAGCTGGAAAACCGCACCCTGAAGAGACAGGCGGCTGACTGCGGGCTTTCCCTTGTCATTCATACGGAAAAACTCAAAGTTTCCGCAGAAATCGAAGATATAGAACTTCTCCTTGTCCGCTCCGTCCAGCAGGCCCGGACACAGCCGGGTGCCCCGGCCAATCATCTGCCAGAACTTGGCCTTGCTCATCACTTTCTTGAAGAATACCAGGTTCAGCACCTCGGGTACGTCGATGCCGGTGTCCAGCATGTCTACCGAGATGGCAATTTGAAGCGGTTTGTTCGGGTCGGAGAAGTCGTCGATGGCACTCTGGACGTAGGTCATATAATTGTCGATGACCATGGCATAGCCGGGCAGGTTGGGGTATTCCCTTCCAAAAATCTCCAGAATTTTCTCGGCGTGGCGGTGGTTCTTGGCAAAGATGATGGTCTTGCCCAGCTTCTCGCCGTAGTCGATGCGCAGACCGTTGGTCATGAGGATGTTCAAAACCTCTTTGATGGTATCTTCATTAAAGACCCACTCGTTGAGGGCAGAGGAGTTGATTTTCTCGGGCAGCTCTCCGTTCTCGTCTTCAAAGGTATTTTCATACGCTTCCCTGTCCTCAGCGGACAACTCATCGTAGGCGATACCCTCCTCCAGGAATTTCAGCCGGGTCTCCACCGACATAAAGTCCACCAGGAAGCCGTCGGCCACCGCTTGGGCCAGTTCATAGCCGAAGGTGGGGTCGCCATTGGCCAGCTCGAACACCTCATAGGTATTCTTGTCGATCTCGTCCTTGGGGGTGGCGGTGAGGCCCACCAAAGGGGCGTCGAAATAGCTGAAAATGTCCCGGTACTTGTTGTAGATGGACCGGTGGGCCTCGTCGCAGATGACCAGGTCGAAGTGGCCGCAGGTGAACAGCTTGCCCTCCTCGTCCTGCACTGCGTCGATGCAGTTTATCATGGTCTGGTAGGTGGAGAAGACGCACCGGGCGGCGGTGTTGTCCTTCTCCTCACAGAGGTTGGTCACCGACAGGCTGGGCAACAGATTGACAAAGCTACGCTTGGCCTGGGTGACCAGGGAGTTCCGGTCGGCCAGAAAGAGGAGATTCTTCACCCAGCCCCGGCGCAGGAGCACGTCGCACAGGGCGATCACCGTTCTCGTTTTGCCCGATCCGGTGGCCATGACCAGCAGGGCTTTACGGCGGTTTTTCTCAAAGCAGTCACACACCGCCTTGACGGCGCTCTCCTGATACCAGCGCCCGGCGATAGCCTTATCCACCGTCACATCAGCCAGGCTCGTCCGCATGGCGCGCAGATTGAACAGCTTCTCCAGGTCCCGCCTGGAGTAGATGGCCGCAACCTTCCGCTCCGGATATTGGCCGTCGTCAATACGGGTGTCGAAGCCGTTGGTGAGGAAAATCACCGGGCGGCGGCCGTATTTTTCCTCCAGGATGCTGGCGTACAGCTTGGCCTGCTGGCGGCCCTTGGACACATCTGCGCAGGTGCGCTTGGCTTCGATCACCGCCAGGGGACGGCCGTCGGAGCCGTAGAGCACATAGTCGGCATAGCCCGCCCCCGACTTGTTGGGCATCCCGGACAGCTCTACCTCGTTCAGCCAGTCCTGCCCCTGGGTCCAGCCGGCGTCCAGGAGCATGGCGTCGATGTACAGCTTGCGGGTTTCGTACTCGGTGAGGTCCAGGGGCTTGGACACGTAGCTCTGCTTCTGCTCCTCCCGCCGGGCGGTGAGCTCCGCCTTGAGGGCCTGGTTCTCCGCGATGAGGGCGTCCAGGTCCACGTCGGGGGCAGCCGGGGCCGGGACAACAGCAGCGGGCCGCTCCTCCAGCAGGGAGCGGTCAAACTGCCCCTCCTGATAGTCGGTCCCGTAACAGTAGGCCACGAAGTCCAGGAATATGTACAGGTTCTCCAGACACAACTCCGCCTGGGGCCGGGTCAGCGCCCTGCCCCCGTGGGCGGCGGCGTTGCCCATGCGGCGGATGTGGTCCATCCGCTTCCACAGGGCCTTTCCCACGATCTCCCGGAACTCCCGGGCATTCATCAGGTTCACCAGGGTATCCTGCCAGGGCTTGACCAACGCGCCGTCCACCGAGTACATCCACTTTACCCCGCACTCCATC
>Ga0224747_10239_pt1 | contig 11495 bp, 9 predicted proteins | sample LIM_F_Water_Pos_FD_182999 | JGI IMG/M metagenome (GOLD analysis project Ga0224747, IMG submission 182999) | Enriched cells from gastrointestinal tract of the lab mouse from Pacific Northwest National Laboratory (PNNL), Richland, Washington... | ecosystem: Host-associated > Mammals > Digestive... | reverse complement strand
GATCACCGGTCTGAACGCCGCCCAGAAGAACGTCAAGGACGGCATCTCCCTGGTGAAGACCGGCGAGGGCGCCATGCAGGAGATCCAGGACATGCTCAACCGCATGGACTACCTGGCCACCCAGTCCGCCAACGGCACCTACGACAACGAGGTCGACCGCGCCAACCTGCAGAAGGAAGTTACCGCTCTGAAGAGCGAAATTAACCGTATCGCCGACAGCGCCAACTTCAACGGCATCAAGCTGCTCGACGGCTCCCTGTCCGCCAAGGGCGGCTCCGCCGCTACCTCCGTGGGCAAGGTCGAGGGTGTTGACCTCATCGACGTGGAGGCCACCAAGGGCACCTACAGCACCAAGTCTGCCATCACCGCCCCCACCGCGGCTGCCGCGGGCGACAAGTTCACTGTCACCGTCAGCCTGGCCGATGCCAGCGGCAAGGCCACCAAGGAAATCACCGTGGATTTCACCATGACTGATGCAGCCAACAAGCTGTTCAAGGATGCCGACGGCAACGAGGTGAAGATCTCGAATCAGGCTGAGGCTGTTGATGCTGTTGTCAACGCCCTGAAGAAGGATTCCACCATTAAGGATAACTTCAAGGTGGAGAACGACACCAACAAGCTCACGTTCACCGCCAAGGAGGGCGGCGCCGGTACTATGCAGGTCAGCGCCATCAACATCGTGGATACCAAGGCTGGTGTGGCTACCACCCAGGCGAACGGCGTTGACAAAACCGTCGGTAAGGACGCTTACCAGGCGATTGATCTTTCCAGTGTAAAGATCTACACCGGCAAGGACAGCACTCCTGCCAACGACGGCACCAACAAGCTGGATAAGGCTACCTTCACCATCAACGGCAAGAAGTTTGCTGTTGTGGCCAAGGATGAGCTGGATGATGACATGAAGGCCGAGCTGAAGGCCGCCGGCATTGAGCACTTCCTGGATGTGGAAGATGATGATTGGGGCAATGTCACTACGGCCCAGCTTGACGATGCCGCGCACAAGATCGCCATGGAGACCGGCCTGACCACCGTGCGCGGCACCGTGGATGCCGACGGCGAGATGACCGAGGGTACCGCTGCCACTGACGTTCACATCGGCCTGATGGCCGGCACCTCCAAGACCGGCTCCGGCGGCCTGACCCTGCAGATCGGCGACACCGCTGATCCCTACAACCAGATGCAGGTTGCCATCGGCGACATGCACACCAAGGCTCTGGGCATTGACAGCGTGGACATCAGCAACCAGGACGGCGCTGCCGCTGCCATCCAGACCATCAAGGACGCCATCAACAGCGTGTCCTCCGTCCGTGGTGACCTGGGCGCCATCCAGAACCGTCTGGAGCACACCCAGAACAACCTGTCCGTGATGGCCGAGAACATCCAGGACGCCGAGTCCACCATCCGCGACACCGACGTGGCCGAGGAGATGATGAGCTACGTCAAGAACAACATCCTGGTCCAGTCCGCCCAGGCCATGCTGGCCCAGGCCAACCAGGTGCCCCAGGGCGTCCTCCAGCTGCTGGGCTAATTTCCCAAAGGATCAAATCATATGCACAAGAGGGCGGGCTTCGGCCCGCCCCTTTTTCGTGAGGTATAACTATGGCCGAAAAGACCATTTCCGTCCGCACCGCGCTGATGCCCGCCTATTACAAGGATTTTCACTGCATCATGGGAGCCTGTCAGGACAACTGTTGTGACGACGGCTGGAAAATTGAGTTCAGCAAAAAGGACTATTTGACCGTCAAACGGGCGGCGCAAAGCGAAGAGCTGAAGACCATGGTGAAGCAAGGCATGCACCGTCTCCGGGAGCGGGAGCATAACGGCATGTATGCAGAATTCCAAATCAGTGAAATGGGACGCTGCGCATTCCATACAAAGGAAGGGCTCTGCGCCCTGCAGCAGGAGTGTGGAGAGGCCGCCCTTCCACGGGTGTGCAGACTCTTTCCCCGGCGTCCCCATTACACCGCAGCCGCAAAGGAGTTTCCTCTGTCTCCGGCCTGCGAAGAAGTGCTGGCCCTGCTGTGGGACTTGCCGCAGGGGATTGATTTTTGGGAGGAGCCCCTGGAGAAAAAGGATTGGAGGACCTTCCAGCCGAGCCACTCTGTTGACGCCCGCTTCGCCGATATTCGTTCTCTATGCATTGATGTGCTGCAGGAGCGCTCCCTTTCGCTGCCCCGGCGGATACTACTGCTGGGCGTTCTTCTTCAGAGACTTCAGGGGTTGGATTGGGGAAATGAAACGTCAGTTGAAGCGTGGCTGTCCCAGAGTTTCGCTATGTTTCACGATTCACAGCTGACCGACGCGTTGGATTCTCTGCCCCAAAACAAGCGGATGTTTATTACAAACAACCACCAAGTCCTCCTGGCGTCTGCCATAGGGAGCCGAAATCATGCGGCGTTTTTCCAGGAGCTTTGGGGATCGATTTTTGCCGTCGTGTCAGAGGAGGGAGAAAACCATCTGTCCTTTGATATGAACCGCTATGAGGAATTGGAGCGGAACCTGGACGAGCTGCTTAGGCAGTCAGAGAGTTTTTTTGAAAATCTCATGGTGACCGTTGCCTTTTTTTCCGCTTTTCCTACGCTGACATCGCCAGAGGAACTATGGAAAAGCTATGTGAATCTCTGCAATATCTACAGCCTCTATCGCTTTTCCGCCGTCTGCGGCTGCGATAAGGAGGTCAGCCGTGAGCGGCTGTTCCGCGTGTTGGTCCGTATCAGCCGAACCTTGCTCCATGATCGTACCCGCAGCGACCAGCTGCGAGACAATTTTTTCCAAAACGACAGCGCCACCCTGGCCCACATGGCCATCCTTCTGGGCGGCTGACGCACGCAGGAGAGGGGACCCCAAAGGGGTCCCCTCTCCTCTCAATTTTCCCTTTTTACCGCGCCAAAATCTCATCAATCATCTTATCGACCAGGATCATACTCCGGGGCATATGGAAGGGCCCCTTAAAGGTGCTGCCCTTGGTGCTGGGCTGTGTAGGCAGGCCGTCCCTGCGGAGGTAGCCGTACCACTCGCCAAACTCCGGATCAGCGAAGTGGGCCTTGCAGTAGTCCATGGTTCTGTAGAACCAGTCCAGATATTTCTCCTCCCCGGTGTCCCGGTAGAGCATAAGGGAGGCGATCAGGATTTCGTTGTGGGGCCACCAGAGCTTCATATCGTGCTCATAGGCCTCCGGGGGCTTGCCCAGGCAGTCGATGAAGTAGAGCAGACCGCCGTATTCCTGATCCCAGCCGGCGTCGATGGCCCAGTCGAACATCTGGGCGGCCTTGGGCACCAGCTCCTTGTCGCCGGTGCGCTGGGCGTGCTCCAGCAGGAACCAGACGCCCTCGATGTCGTGGCCGGGGTTGATGGTGCGGCCCTCGGTGTAGTAGAGCCTGGGGGAGCCGTCCACGTCCACGTTTTCCAGGGTGCACTTGAGCTCCGGCTTGACGTGGTATTGGAAGATGTCGTCCACGCACTGCTGGGCCCGCTCCTCATAGAGGGCCCGGCGGTCCGGGTCGGTGCGCAGCATAACGCCGGTGACGTTGAGGAGGATCATAGGCGCGCCGAAGGCCCGGCCGCTGCGTGTCTCCGGGATGGTCTTAGGCCCCATGCCCACGGGGTCCTCCATGCCCTGGCTGAGGTTCCAGTAGAGGTCGTAGCACTGCCGCGCCCGCTCCAGCCGGACCGCATCGCCGGTGACGCCGTAGTACTCCGCGTTGGCGATGGCGCAGAATGCCTCGGAGAAGTAGTAGCGTCTCTGGCGCAGAGGCTTGCCCTCGGCGGTGACGGTAAAGTACATTCTGTCGCCGCAGGCGCGGTTAAAGCAGTGGGCCTCCATGAAGTCCAGGCAGCTCCTGCTGGCCTCCAGCCACTCCGGTCTCTCGCCGTACTGGCTGCACAGGAAGGCGAACATCCAACCGCAGCGTCCCTGCATCCACACGCTCTTGTCGGTGGAGTAGATCTCCCCCTTCCGGTCCAGGCAGGTATACACGCCGCCGTTGACCGGATCCATACCGTTTTTCAGCCAGAAGTCCGCCGAGCGGGCGAGCTCCTCCCTCGCCCACGCCTGGGCGGCGGCCAGTTTCTGTCGATCCATCGAGTTTTCCTCACTTTCGTATGATCTTCGCGCCCGGAGGGCGCGGCCAACGCACCCCCATTTTACCATCCCTCCCTCCATTTTGCAATCCATCCGCCCCCCATCGCAAAAGTTTTTCCGAAAAAATTTTGATTCCCTGGTGACAGAACCCGCATTCCGTGGTAAAATGAGGGAACGACCGGCGGGCGGAATGCCGGCACACTTTGAGAGAGTTTGGAGGAAACCACTATGAACAGATTTGGTATCTCAGTTGAGCTGAAGCACGTTCCCCCGCTGGACCCGGAATTTATCCCCCTCATGCGCTTTAACCGCGCCTTCCTGGAGACCGCCAAAAAGCCTGTGGGCATCGCCGTGGAGCGGGCCGACGGACAGATGGCCTCCTGCCGCACCTTTATCCACGGCACCCCGGAGATGGCCGAGGCGGATCACTACTATATCAACCGCCTGGTCAAGACCATCCTGTGGATGAAGGGCGGCTTCAAGGTCTACGTCAGCGGCGACGAGGGCATCGCGGAGTATCTCAGGAGCATCTACTGCGCCGGCGGCGGGCAGGAGTTCGACTGGGACTACATGGCCTCCGTCTTTGAGCACCCCTTCGAGATCGTCCTGGTGGACGACATCCCCGCAGCCAAGGACGCCCCCAAGGCCATGGGCGGCCATCTGGAGGGCTGCCGCATCGGCTTCGACGCCGGCGGAAGCGACCGGAAGGTCTCCGCGGTCATCGACGGCGAGACGGTCTACTCCGAGGAGGTGGTCTGGTTCCCCAAGGTCAACTCCGACCCCGACTACCACTACGACGGCATCGTGGCCGCCCTCAAGTCCGCCGCCGGGCACATGCCCCGGGTGGACGCGGTGGGCGTCAGCTCCGCCGGCGTGTTCATCAACGACCGCACCATGAACGCCTCCCTCTTCCTCCAGGTCCCCAAGGACCTCTATGACAAGAAGGTCAAGGACATCTATATCCGGGCCATCACCGACACCTTCGGCGACGTGCCCTACTCCGTCATCAACGACGGCGACGTCTCCGCCCTGGCCGGGGCCATGAGCCTGGACGACTCCAGCGTGCTGGGCATCGCCATGGGCACCAGCGAGGCCGTGGGCTACGTGGACGAGGCCGGCCGGATCACCGGCTGGCTCAACGAGCTGGCCTTCGTCCCCGTGGACGCCCAGCCCGACGCCATGCGGGACGAGTGGAGCGGCGACATCGGCTGCGGCGTGAAGTACTTCTCCCAGGACGGCGTCATCAAGCTGGCCCCCCGTGCGGGTATTGAGCTCGATGAGAGCGCCTCCCCCGCCGAGAAGCTGAAGGCCGTCCAGAAGCTGATGGCGGAGGACGATCCCCGCGCCGCCAAGGTGTACGAGTCCATCGGCGTCTACCTGGGCCACACCCTGGCCTACTATTACCAGCTCTACGGCTGCCGCCACGTGCTGCTGCTGGGCCGTGTAATGAGCGGCAAGGGCGGCGATCTCATCCTGGCCACCGCCCAGAGGGTCCTGAACGACGAGTACCCCGAAGCCGCCGCCGGCCTCAAGGCGGAGCTGCCCGACGAGAAGTTCCGCCGGGTGGGCCAGTCCATGGCCGCCGCCAGCCTGCCGGAGCTGAAGAAGTAATCCCACCCGATCCACCCGCAGGGCGCGGCCGTATGGCCGCGCCCTGTCCTTATCCCGCCCCCGCCGGCACCGCCGCCTCCCGCATGGCGGCCAGCTGCCGGTCCTCGTTCTGGTCCGCGCTGGATACGCGGATGTAGCCAAACGTCTTTCCCATTCCGTCCACCCCGATTTCTCTTAGTCGGAGGGGGCGCGCCCCCCCGGTCATGATTGTACCGGATAACCGGCGGGGCGTGGAGACAATTTTGACAATCCGTCGGACGAACCACCCCAAAAAGGGCGGCCGGTGAGGGAATCCCTCACCGGCCGTGCCGCTGCTATTTCAAGTTCTGGAACATCCGCAGGGCGATCACCAGCGCCTGCTGGATGGCGGCGCCGCTGGCGGGCTCGAAGCGGTTTTCACCCATGCCGTTGACGATCTCCTTCCCGGACATAAAGGCCACCGCGTCTCTGGCCCAGCCGTGGATGGCGGCGTCGTCGGCGAAGGTGGTGGCGCTCACCTTGGGCACCTCGCCGCCCAGCTTGGTGTACACTCTGGAGAGCATCAGGGCCGCCTGCTCCCGGGTTACGGGGGAGCTGGGGGCGAAGATGGTGTCCGACATGCCGGTGACGAAGCCCAGGGTGAAGGCCTGATTGATCACGGAGTCAGAGGTATCCGTGAAGGGCCCCGAGGCGGCCGCAGGGGCCTTCTGGCCGCTCATGGCCTCGTAGAGCTTCACCGTCACGGCGGCGAACTGGGCGCGGGAGATGTCGCGGGTCAGGTCGGCGTCCGCCGCGGTGCGGACGGCGCCGGTGTAGAAGTCCGGCATCAGGCCGTTGTCATAGGCCTGGTTCACCGACTCCACGGCCCACTTGCTGGCCACGTAGCCGCCCTTGGTGACGGTGGTGTTGCGCTTCTCCAGGTGGGTGGGGTCCGCCTTCTCGCCGGTGAGCAGGTACCAGAAGGAGCCCTGCTGGCCGGACTCCAGGGACAGCCCGACCATCACCAGGGTGTTGGGCCCGAAGAGCTTGGTGAGGTAGTCCGAGGTGAGCTTGACACAGCCGCCCAGGCCGCTGCCGGCCAGATTATCGATGCCGTTGTGGATGCTCAGAAAGGGCAGGTAGTAGTCCCGCGGCCGCTCGATGGCCGAGGCCTTGTCGGTCAGGGGCGCGGCCGTGTCCACAGGCAGCACCTCGAAGGTGTCGGGGGCTCCGCCGGTGCTGCCGGCGGGGGTCTCCTTGATGCGGAAAAGGCGCTCGTCATAGATGCCGTCCCCGTCCGGGTCGGAGTAGGCGTGGATGGAGCCCAGCAGCTTGGGATGGGCCTCGATCTCCGCCCCCAGGGGCAGCCGGACGCAGGGGCCCGTGACCTCCTGGAGCTCCGTGTTTCTGGTGTAGGTTTCCCGCCGGGTATCCCAGACCGGTTCGGTGCCGTTCCACTTGTCCCAGCTGGTCTCCGTCGACCACTTGCGCAGCTTGAAGGAGGCGTCCGCGTCCTGCACGTGCCCGTCGGCGAGGTTGAGCCACACCGAAATATCCGTCGACTCCCACCATTTCTCGTCGCCCGCCGCCCGGGCGCAGGGGGCCATCAGGGCCAGGGTCATCACCATTGCCAGGGATAAGGTCAGCCATCGTCTCCAGGTCTTCATACGCGTTACCTCCATAAAATAAACAGTTTTCCGGGGCGTCCGCCGGGCGGGGGAGGGGCGCTCCGCCCCCGGCGCAGACAAAAGCGGCGCGGGACGCTGAATCCCACACCGCAGATCACGCAGACGCAGGCCCTGGGAAACCGCCCCTTGTCAATGGGCGGCTTTCCCGGTATAATGAGGGCTGGCGCAGTATGTAGACTGTTGTGTAGGAGGAGTGTCTCCTGCATAGGGGCGCGGGGTGTTCACAGCGCCCTGCGCTCTGCCACTATTTGCCTGGCAACGACACTATACCACAAAACGGGCCGCCGCACAAGCAGTTTTTTCGCCCCGCCCGGCCCCGCGCCGCGCAGCGGAGCCCGCCGCATAGAGAGCGCCGGCCGCTGTCCCGGCCAGCGTTTTTTCCATATTCAGCAGGCCTCGGACGCGGGCGTCTGGTCCTCAAGCAAAGCGATCAAATCCTTTTCCGCGAAAACATAGGGATAGGCATAGCGCATATCCGCCACGATGGGATCCGCTTCAGCGGAGCGGGAATAAATTTCGGCAAAAATCTCCCGCTGGAGAGAATAGTTGGCCGCAATGTCCATGGTTTCTCCCAAGATGCCATAGCGGTCGGAGTAATAGCGCGCGCCGCCGTCGTCGTAGGCGACATCCAGAATGGTCATAAAAGCGCCCATGATCCAATACGGCGAAGCATACTCTGTCACAGCGGCTTCCTTCAAAAAAACGAAAAGCTCGTTGCCGTGCGTAAACAGGGGGTAGTTTCGTAAGGTTTCGGCCGAGCACCCATCCTGGAGCAATGTAAATTCGCCGGGTATATCCCCCTTAAAACACTGTAATACCGCCGCTTCGTAGTATGTTTTTTGAAGAGCAATGTCTTCCGCGAGCCAGTTCCCGACTTCGATTCTGGCGACGGCATCCGCCTCTGAGAAGGCGGCGGCGAACGTGTACGTGGTCTCAAAGGAGACGTGTATCTCCGCGCTTCCCCTCCGCACCGGCGGCAGGACAGCGGTCTCGTCAGACGGCGCTGCGCAGCCGGCAGCCGATACCAGAAGCGCGCATATGAAGATAAAGCGAAGAAACGTTTTCATGGTACCTCTTACCATTTCCCTACAAAACTATCCCTGACCAAGAACCCTTTTCACCTACACAGAAAGTCCCTGCTCCCGCCGGTTTCCGTCTCTGATCGCAAGCCCCAGATTCACCGCCAGAACACCGAACAGAGTGTACGCGATCCCCAGGTTGACACCGCTCTTAAAGCCTGTGAAGCCGCCCTCCATGCGTGTGATGGACAGAATCCCCGCCCAGGAGAGCCCGCAGACCAGAAAGAGCGCAATGGTGACCCCATAAACAGCCAGCCGGAACCGCCTCTTCTGAATCTCCCTGAAAGGAAGCTTTGCCTTGTAGAGCCCATTCAGCATAGCCAGCAGCGGCAGTGAACTGAACAGAAACATGCGCAGATGGAGGGACATATCCAAACCTGAGCGAAAGAGCACAAAAATAGCCCCCAGATACATAAAGAGGAGAAAATTCAACAATTTCTGCACAACGGCTTTCACATGGCCCCCCTTCCTACAAAAGCCCCTTTTCCCGATCTCTTACAAAACTATCCCTGACCAAGAACCCTATATTGACGACCAACAGAGCATATTCCGTGTAAGCCATTGCAACCAAGCTCCTATAGTGGATTGCCGATATATTGCCCTCTATCCTTGTAAAAGGGATCACACCTAAAAACGAGAGGAAATAAATGACAAACAGGAATACAGAGAGCCCGTAGCTCAAGACGCGCAAACCGTTTTTCTTTATCTCCTGAAAAGTGAGCTGGAACATCAGGAAGCTCCCCCAAATAGGGAAAAACGGCATTATGCTCAACAGGAGCGCCGAAAGATGCGGAGACGAAACATCTGCAAAATCCAGCAGAAGCCATCCAATATAATAAATTTGAGTAACAGCAAAAAAGATAAAGCGTCTCCGTTTCATACCGCCCTCCTCTCAGGCCGCGTCATGCGCGCAGACCACTCTATAACCGCCCCTTTTCCCGATCACTAACATAGCTGTCTCTAATCAGAAAGCCCATATTGATCACAGTGGTGATGAACTCCGCATAAGCGGCGACAATTAAACTCCGATAATGCAAGGCAGATATATGCCCAGCATCAGTTCTCGTAAAGGAAATTACGCCTGCAAAAGAGAGGGTACAGACGAGAAACAGGAGAGCGGAAACACTGTAGCTGATAGCCCGCAGGCAGTTTTTTTTCGTTTCCCGAAAGGAAAGCTGATAGAGCATGATGCTCCCCCATATTGGCATAAGGGGCATGATGCTAGTTAAAAATCTCTGTGCGGAGGGGGATAAGGAAAAAAGATCTGTGTTATGCTCAAGAAACACCATTGCAAGGTAAAGCTGTGACACAATAAAGTATATTTTTCGCTTCATAGTCGCCCTCCTCTCAGGCTGGGCCTCGCGCGAATGCCAGTTTACCACATTGGACTCTCCCCCTTTCCATTATACGATGATGGTCATATGTCATGTGTATATCATACAATAAATATTCCAACCTGTCAATCGAATTTCGCCAAAATGCCCAATAAGCCGAAAAACTCCATCCCGCTCCCTCTTGCCAACCTCCGTCTTTTCCCGTATAATAAACCCACCATCACACCCACAAGGAGGCCCCCCATGAAACATCTCATCGACTTCCCCGCCGTCCCCCTGGCCCAGCTGCCCACCCCCCTCCACCGGCTGGACAACCTCAGCCGCGAGCTGGGCAAAAATCTCTACATCAAGCGGGACGACCTGACGGGCACGGCCCTGGGCGGCAACAAGGTCCGCAAGCTGGAGTTCCTCCTGGCCGACGCCCAGGCCAGGGGGGCGGACGTGGTGCTCACCGCCGGCGGCCCCCAGTCCAACCACGCCATGCTCACCGCCGCCAGCGCCGCCCGCCTGGGGATGGACGCGGTGCTGGTGCTGAAGAAGCGGGGGGTGCTGGCCGGCGGCAATCTGATTTTGGACAAGCTCTTCGGCGCGGAGGTGGTCCTGGTGGACGCCGACGATTACGCCGACGTCTACGCGGAGATGGACCGCCTCATGGACCGCCTCCGCGCCCAGGGCCGGACGCCCTACGCCATCCCCGTGGGCGGCTCGGTGCCCCTGGGCAGCCTGGGATACGTCAACTGCGCCCTGGAGATCGCCAACCAGGCCCAGGCCCTGGGGGTGACGTTTGACAGCATTGTCAGCGCCGTGGGCTCCGGCGGCACCTACGCCGGCCTGACCCTGGGGGCGAAGCTGTATCTGCCCGATACCCGCTCGGTGGGGATCGGCGTGTGTGACGACCCCTTTGAGACCATCGCCCTGGACCTGATGGGCGGCGCGGCGGCGCTGCTGGAGGCGGACGTGCCCATCGGCCCCGAGGACGTCCATATCCATTACCACATCGGCCCCGGCTACGCCCAGCCCAGCCCCGAGGGGGCGGCGGCGGTGCGCCGCCTGGCCCGGCGGGAGGGCATCCTGGTGGACCCGGTCTACACCGGCAAGGCCCTGGCGGGCCTCTTCCAGCTGCTGGAGGAGGGGTACTTCGACCGGGACGAGCATATCCTCTTCGTCCACACCGGCGGCGCGGGCGCGCTGTTCGCGGTGGATCTGCCGGAGGAATGAGCGGGGAATCAAATTGCCAGATATACCCTCTTGGCAAATATTTGTCAAGGGGGTATACTGTTCCTATATCCTGCCACGGCATAAAGGGAGGCCGGTATGAGAGCATTTTTCAAGCGCCATCTGTTTGTACATATCTGGGCCCTGGGGGTCCTGGCCCTGTTCGCCGTCTACTGGTACGGCGCCAGCAGCCCGGCGGCGGCCAACGCCGTGTCCGGCGTGACCCAGTGTGTGAAGGACGGCTGGGCCCGGCTCTGGTACCTCTTCCCCTTCTCTGTGGTGGAATGGTTCTACGTGGCCTTCATCCTGGGGGTGCTGGTCTGGCTGGCGGTGCTGTTCCACCGGCTGCGGACGGGCCGGGGCCGCCGGGGGCGGATCGCCTACGGCGGCGTTCTGGGCCTGGCCTGCCTGTGCCTGACGGCCTGGGGGCTCTACTGCGTGGGCTGGGGGGTGAACTACTACGCCGACGGCTTTCAGGAGAAGAGCGGCGTCCGCGCCCAGCCCGTGACGGCGGAGGCGCTGGAGCGGG
>Ga0224747_10237_pt1 | contig 11526 bp, 11 predicted proteins | sample LIM_F_Water_Pos_FD_182999 | JGI IMG/M metagenome (GOLD analysis project Ga0224747, IMG submission 182999) | Enriched cells from gastrointestinal tract of the lab mouse from Pacific Northwest National Laboratory (PNNL), Richland, Washington... | ecosystem: Host-associated > Mammals > Digestive... | reverse complement strand
TAGGGAAGATTTTGCTTTTCCCCCAAAGGGGGAAGGTTGTACTTGCCCTGACGGGCGGGGGGGATGCCAGCCAGGATGCTGGCTGGATCCATGCAGCACCGTCGCGGCGGGAGGATTCCCGGCCCCTGCCGGGGCCGCCAATCGTGCCGCATCCTCGAAAGCGGCTTGCTGCATCCGCCACAGGCGGCGCTGCGCCGCTTTCCCCCATTTTCTCTTTTTGGTTGCGCCAAAAAGCAACCGGGGCCCCCACAAAATCCGCAGATTTTGTGGGGAGAGGAGGGGCAAAGGAACGGAGCGGAGTCCTCGCCGGAGGCGGGGACGGAGTGGAGTGGATTTCGCCCCGACGACGGGCCGTGCACGGTCCAAAAGAGAAAAAGCGCTAAGACTGAACATACGGGGGATCCCAAAACGGGGGCGTGCCGGGAGTCACCGAGCGGTCCTGTTTATATATCTGCCCGCGACAGGGGTACTGTACTGCTTTGCGGCAGGGGATGAGGGCGTCGTGCTTCGGTCTCACGCATTTTTAGGGAGCTTGTGGATGCCTCGTCTTCTCCTGATTCCCTCGTCTCTTCGTCTTTCGTCTCCCCGCAGGGAAACCCTCGTCTCTCGTCCTTCGTCCTTCGTCTCTTCCCCCGCAGGGAGGGGGAATGCTCAAGGGGGGACCGCAGTCCCCTCTTGACTAGCGGCGGAGGAAATGGAACGGAATGGATGCTGCCGCACCGCGGCAGCGTAATGGAGTGGAATTTTCGACGCCGCCGGTGGCGTTAGGAAATCATATGACTGCCTACTGTATATCCGCTCCATGTGCCGTCCTGTCCCCAACCTGCAGAACAGTCATAAAAACAATACGCCCCCATAGATGAACGCCACTTCTCCGCATCAAAAAATAGCACAGGCAAAGTATACAGCTCTCCTTCATGCCCCTCATTGGGCCGAATCGAAAACAAACACCCATCCTCCCAATGCAAAAACACCGCGCCCTCCGGCGCATCTCCTCCCAGCGCCTCTTCCGTCAAATACCCCTGCTCCCGCAGCTCCTCAAACGCCGCCTCAAAGGCCTCCACCCCATGAAGTTCCCCAAAACGCCACGTCAATGCCGCCTTTTCCCCCTCCGTCAATCCTCCGGGGGCTTCAGAAAGGTCCAGCGCCGCCTGCGTGATATTCTCATTCAGCGCCGGGTCCGTCTGCCACAGGTCATCCAACACCTGGAGATACAATCCACACAGGTCATACTCTGCCCCCATGCCGTTCCTCCCCCGTCCCCGGGACCAGGCCGCCACAGAATACACCTCTCCAAACTGCGCCGGAAAGCTCTCCTGCACTGCGCCGTTAAACGCAACATCCACCGGCATTCCATCCTTCAGAACGGAGGCGTCCGCCGGTTCCCCGTCCAAAGTGACCGCCACGCCTTCCAGATTCAGCCGGTACACACCCTTTCCCCCGGCAATTCCCTCGTCCAGTTCCGCCAAAAGAAGATTCCCCTCCTCCGCACCGTCCACAATGCGGCACAGCAGAACCGTTGGCTCCTCGTCCTCCGCCAGGGATGGCTGTTCCGTTGTTTGAACCGGCTGTTCAGCCGTTGGCTCTTCCGCCGGGACCTCACCGCAGGCAGTCAGACCCAAACAGAGCACAAAAATCCACAAAATCTTCGGATATTTCATACAGATCGCCTCCTTTTCTTAGTTAGTCGTCTGAAAACCCGCTTTGGTTCCCGCTGCCAGCGCGTTTTCCGCTCTCCAGAGACTTCTGAAATCCAGAAAAATTTTTCAAAAAAATAAAAAATTCCTCTTGACATTTCACACAGAGGAATTATAATAAACAATAGATTAATAAATTAAATTTATGCTTACTCGGAGGTGACCCATGACCAAACGGGAACGGCAGCTGCTGAACTGGATTGAAGAAAATCCTCTCATCTCCCAAAAAGAGCTGGCAGATAAAGCGGGCATCACCCGTTCCTCTGTCGCCGTGCATATCTCCAACCTGATGAAGAAAGGCTACATCATCGGCAAAGGCTACATTGTCCAAACCACCCCTTACGTCACCGTCGTCGGCGGCGTCAATGTGGACATTGGAGGCCGCCCCTCGGAAGCGCTGGTGGCCCAGGACTCCAATCCCGGCGTCGTGTACTCTTCCCTGGGCGGCGTAGGACGGAACATTGCCCACAATCTGGCCCTTTTGGGGGTGGATGTCCGGCTGGTCACCGCTTTTGGCGACGATCTCAACGCCCAGAAGCTGGCCGCCAACTGCGCCGAACTGGGTATTGACGTCTCCCAGTCCCCCGTCATCCCCGGCGGACGGACCTCCACCTATCTTTTCATCAACGACCCCCAGGGGGACATGGCCCTGGCGGTCAGCGACATGGAAATTTACCAGCATCTGACCCCTCAGGCCCTGGCTCAGCGGCACAAGCTCCTGGACGTCAGCCAGGTGGTGATACTGGACACCAACATTCCGGAAGAAAGCATTGTCTGGCTGGCCGAGAACTGTCCCGCTCCCCTCTTCGCCGACCCGGTTTCCACCGCCAAGGCCGGAAAACTCCGGACCATTCTGGGAAAGCTCCACACCCTCAAGCCAAACCGCCTGGAGGCCGAGCTTCTCTCCGGCGTACCCATTACAGATGAGGCCAGCCTCAACCGGGCCGCCGACGCCCTGCTGGAAACCGGTCTTCGCCGGGTCTTCATCTCCCTGGGGGCGGACGGCGTGTTCGCGGCGGATCACAATGGCCGGGTACAGCTGCCCTGCCTTCCGGCGAAGCTGGTGAACGCCACCGGCTGCGGCGACGCGTTCATGGCAGCCATTGCCTGGGCCTATCTCCAGGGCACCGACCTGGAGGACACCGCCCGGGCAGGTCTGGCGGCCTCCTCCATTGCCATGGAGAGCCGGGAAACCATCAATCCCGCCATGAGCGAGGATGCCCTGCGCAGCCGTCTGCTTTCCCTTTGACCTTTTTATGTACATTATTTTTTGGAGGTTTTCGATATGAACATGAACAAGTATCTGGACGTTGCCCCTGAAGTACAGGAAGCTCTGGCAGCCGGGAAGCCTGTCGTGGCCCTGGAATCCACCATCATCTCCCACGGCATGCCCTACCCTCAGAATGTGGAAACCGCTCTGAAGGTGGAGGCCATCATCCGGGAGAACGGCGCGGTCCCCGCCACCATTGCCGTTCTGGGCGGCCGTCTGAAGGCGGGCCTCTCCCCCGAGGAGATTGACCACCTGGGCAAGGCCGGTTCCACTGTGGCCAAGGCCAGCCGCCGGGATCTGCCCGTTCTGGTTGCGCAGGGGAAGGACGGCGCCACCACCGTTACCACCACCATGATTATCGCGCACCTGGCGGGCATTCAGGTCTTCGCTACCGGCGGTATCGGCGGCGTGCACCGGGGCGCCGAGACCACCATGGACATCTCCGCCGACCTGGAGGAGCTGGCCCGGACTCCTGTGATGGTCGTCTGCGCCGGCGCCAAGTCCATCCTGGACCTGGGGCTGACTCTGGAGTATCTGGAGACCCACGGCGTGCCCGTCATTGGCTACGGCACCGAGGAGCTGCCCGCCTTCTACACCCGCAAGAGCGGATTTGCCGTGGATTACCGCATTGACAGCCCCGCAGACCTGGCCAAGACCTTCTATGTGAAGCAGGACATGGGTCTGGGCGGCGGTATGCTGGTGGCCAACCCCATCCCCGAGGAATATTCCATGGACGCCGCCGTCATCAACAAGGCCATTGACGACGCCGTGAAGGAGGCCAAGGCCGCCGGCATTCACGGCAAGGAGACCACCCCCTTCCTGCTGGCCAAGATTAAGGACCTCACCGGCGGCAGCTCTCTGGACAGCAACATCCAGCTGGTGTTCAACAACGCCCGGCTGGCCGCCAAGACGGCGGTGGAGCTGGCGAAGCTTGCCAAGAACTGAAACCTGTGCTACAATAAACCGGCTGGGAACCCAGCCGGTTTATTTTTTGAAATGAGGTGTCCATATGAATACCGCCTTTCTTGCGGCCAAAAAATCTCTATTTACGCCGGAGGCGCATAACGACTTGATCTGGGCCGTCATCGGCTCCCCCTGGGGGCTGCTGGCCTGCTGGCTGGTTCTCATCAACGTCATCACCTTTTTGATCTTTGGCCTGGACAAGTGGAAGGCCAAACGGAAGGAGAAGAACGAGGCCATCCGCCGGATTCCCGAGAAGAACCTGCTGCTCCTGCCTGTGCTGGGGGGCAGCGTGGGCGCACTGCTGGGCATGAAGGTCTTCCGGCACAAGACGCTTCACCGGGCCTTCCGGCTGGGGGTACCGGTGATTCTGGCGCTGCAGATTCTCGTTCCCTTTGGGCTGTGGCTGTATTTCCAGGTAATTCGCTGACAGCGGAGCCGGGTTTTGTAGGATGGAAGCGTTCCATCCGGTGTTTTGAAACACTGTAAGGACAACGTTTGCGAAACCTCCAGGAATTACAGGCTTATTTCCTGTGCCAAAGTGACAAGAAAGCCGGATTTATTTTGTATGACCGGCCGAATTTGTTATAAAACAAAGAGAAAACGTTGACAAACCCGGCGGAAACTGTGTATAATACAGTTTACCGGAAGCGAGTTGTATGGTTTTATACAACGCAAACGTTTTCGGCCCGCTTTTATTTACATCCTTCGTACATGGGAAGAAACGGCTTTGCCGGTTCTTCTTTTTCTGTACCTTCTCTATCCCCAAAAACACAGAAAGGAGTTGCGCCCTGTGATTCACGCCCTAGATTACCTGCGGGAAATGAATACCGCCTCTGTGCTGCTGCGGCTGACGCTGGCTATGTTCTGCGGCGGCATGATCGGCCTGGAGCGGGCCAGAAAGCACCGTCCGGCCGGCTTCCGCACCTATATGCTGGTGTGTATGGGAGCCGCCCTGACCATGCTGCTGAGCCAATATGAGTTCTACATGCTCAGCCATGCCTGGGCCCCCGTGGCCGCCGAGGTAGGCATCCGCACCGACGTCAGCCGCTTCGGCGCGCAGGTCATCAACGGCATTGGCTTCCTGGGCGCGGGCACCATCCTGGTCACCGGGCGCCAGAAGGTCAAGGGCCTCACCACCGCCGCCGGTCTCTGGGCCTCCGCCTGTATGGGGCTGGCCGTGGGGGCCGGGTTTTATGAATGTGTGGGGCTGGCCTTCGTGCTGATTTTCGTGGCGGTGCATATTCTCCCTGCCGTGGAGCTGTATGTCATTGAAAACGCCCGGAATATGAACATCTTTGTGGAATTCCAGTCTTTAGACAACGTGGCGGAAATCATCAGCCGCATCAAGGCCCAGGATGTGACCATCTACGAGGTGGAGGTAGACCACGGCAAACAGACTCCCTCTCAACACCCCAACGCCGTCTTTGCTCTTCGGATGAACCAGAAGGGCACCCACGCCAAAATACTTGCCACGGTCTCGGAACTGGACTACGTCTACGCAGTCCACGACATCTGAGAGCCCCCAGAGAGGAGGAAAACGGGATGTTGTCTTTTTTTGACGGCCTGCGGGAAGTCACCGTCTGGTCCGTAGCCCTGCGGATGACTCTGGCGGTAATCTGCGGCGGCATTATCGGGATTGAACGGGAGTTCAAGCGCCGTCCGGCGGGCTTCCGCACGCACATTCTCATCTGCCTCGGCGCGGCCATGACCACACTCACCAGCCAATACCTCTATCTCATCATGGGCCAGTACACGGATATGGCCCGCCTGGGGGCTCAGGTCGTGGCGGGCATTGGCTTTATCGGCGCGGGCACCATCATTGTCACCCGCCGCCAGCGGGTGAAGGGCCTGACCACAGCAGCGGGCCTCTGGGCGGCGGCCATCATTGGCCTGACCCTGGGCGGCGGCTTCTACGAGGGCGGCCTTTTTGCCACCGCCTTGATTCTGATTGCGGAGCTCTTTTTCTCCCGGGTGGAGTATCAGATGCTGAAATACGCTCCGGAAATCAATCTCTACGTGGAGTATAACAACAACAGCTGCATGGAAACCCTCCTGCATCACTTCCGGGAACAGGGGCTGAAAATCCTCAACATGGGCATCATTCACTCCAGCTGCAGCGAGACCCACAATGCCTGCGCCATCTTCACCCTGCGGCTGCACAAGGGCGTCTTTCAGGAACAGGTGCAGACGGATATCCGCGCGGTTCCCGGCGTCATCTCGGTTCGGGAGCTGTAACGGATTCCGGTTCCGCCTCTGCTGGTTCCCGGGACCGGACCTTACTGAGCATGGGACGTTCCGCCGGTTTCAAAACAGGCTTTGGCGCGGGGGAGTTTTTTCGCAAGCGTCCGCAGAGAGAGAATATTCGTCGCCGATTGGCGGACATTTTGTGAAATACTACTATTGACTTCCTGCCCCGCCCCGTGATATGGTGGTAAAACAATTCAATGATGGCAAGCGAAATTTCTGGAGTCCCGCTGGGAGCGGGACCTCTGCCAGCAGGCGGAGAACGGAGATGGACGCGGCTCTGGAGAAGCCCGAAAACGGGTACCGAAGGTGTAAGGAAGCGGATGTTCCGCGCCGAATCTCTCAGGTAAAAGGACAGAGAGGAATGCTGCTCCGGTGCGTGCGCCGGAGGGGAAATTGCTTTTTGCGGGAGCCAGTCTGTCTGGTTCCCGTTTTTTGCCGGGGAATCCAGGTTCCGCGTCATGCCATACCTATGGAGGGAGTTTATGGAGATCATCAACCGTATTCTCGCGTTTCTGGAAGGTCCGCTGAACGACTTCGCCTGGATGTACACCTTCCTGCCCTGCGCCATTGCCGGCGGCTTTTTCCTGACGCTTCGCAACGGCGGCATCCAATTCACCCGCTTCGGCCACGCCATGCGCAACACCGTGGGCAAGATGTTCCAAAAGCAGGAGGCCGGCCACGGCGCGATAACGCCCATGCAGGCCGTGACCACCGCCCTGTCCGCCACCGTGGGCACCGGCAACATTGTGGGCACCTCGCAGGCCATTGCCCTGGGCGGCTACGGCGCGGTGTTCTGGCTGTGGCTGGCGGCTCTGGTGGGCATGATTACCAAGTACTCCGAGATCGTTCTGGCCATCAAGTACCGGGAGCGGGACGCCAAGGGCGACTGGGTCGGCGGCCCAATGTACTACATCTCCAAAGGTCTGGGCAGGAATTGGAAATGGCTGGCCGCTCTCTTTGCCGTGTTCGCCACGCTGGCGTCCTTCGGCATCGGAAACATGTCCCAGGTCAACAGCATCACCGGCTCCGTCATTGGCGCCTTTTCCGCTTTCACCACCGTTTCCGCCGGTATGGAAAACACGCTGAAATGGATTATGGGCATTCTGCTGGCCCTGCTGGTCGCGGTTATCCTCCTGGGCGGCATCAAGCGCATCGGCGCGGTAACGGAAAAGCTGATTCCGTTTATGAGCATTTTCTACATTCTCTTCACCATCGCCGTCATTGCTGTCCACGCCGGCAACGTGCCGGACGCCTTCGTGAAGATTTTCTCCACCGCCTTCACACCCCAGGCCATGTTTGGCGCCAGCACGGGCATTGTGCTGAAGCAGACCATCATCTGGGGCCTGCGGCGCAGCGCCTTTTCCAACGAGGCGGGCCTGGGCTCCGCCGCCATCGCCCATGCCGCCGCCGACACAAAGGGCCCGGTGAATCAAGGCCTGTACGGCATCTTCGAGGTGTTTGTAGACACGATTGTCATCTGCTCTCTGACGGCGCTGGCAATCATCTGCAGCGGCGTGCAGATTGAGTTTGGCACGAAGCCCGGCAGCGAGCTGATTGCCGCCGCCCTGGGCACGGTGTTCGGCGACAAATTTGCCGCCCTGTTCGTAGCCATTGCCCTGATGCTCTTCGCCTTCTCCACGGTGCTGGGCTGGTCTCTGTACGGCACCCGGTGCGTGCAGTATCTCTTCGGCCACGGCGCGGTGCGGGTCTTCCAGGTGATTTTCATCGCGGTCGTCGTCGTGGGCTGCGTATCGCCCCTGAGCTTTGTGTGGGACGTGGCGGATACGTTCAACGGTCTGATGGCCATTCCCAACTTCATTGGTCTCTTCGCCCTGTCCGGCGTGGTGGCCGCGGAAACGAAACAGTATTTTGGAAACCCGGAAAATCTGCGGAAATAATGATAAAGAGACAGCCTGCGGGCTGTCTCTTTTTCACTCCTCTTCCTTTTCCTTTCCGCCCGCGTCCAGAGCCCCCGGCTCATAGGGCAGTAAAAACACCGGGACACCCTCGGCCGCCGGGGCTATGGCGTACATGGGGTAGAAGAACGCCAGCCCCTCCTCTGTCAGATAGTAGTTCTGTGGGTTGAAGCGGACCTTCCGCCAGTCCGGGTGGAAGCGGCTGACTCCGGCCCGCTCCCGCCGCTGAATCTCCTCCGCCGCCCGGGCGGCCAGGCGTTTCCGCCAGCTCCCCCCGCCGCCGAAAAAATCCCGCAGAGGCACGGGATACCCTGCCGCCAAATCCCAGGTATCCCCCCGGCGGGTCAGCAGCGCCGGACCTGGCCCTGCCGTTTCCCGGGTCTGGGTGTACAGGCTCCACAGACCGCCCTGGCAGTAAGTCACCCGATAATCCAGCTCCGCCCGGTAAGCGGGAAGCGGTACGCTGGCCTCCAGCGCGGCGCGGTACGCCGCCTCCGCCTGGGGCAGCAGCCACCTCTGGCAGTACTGGAGGAAGCAGCGGCCCTGGAGGCGGTAAAAGCGCCCGATTCGCCGGGCAGTCCGCTCTCCCGCTTCCACCGGCGGCGGCGGAAGGCGCACCGAGGCCCACAGCACCGGCACCTCCTCCACCGTCCACTCCCGCTCCGCCGTCAAGGGTTCCTGGTTCCGCTGATTCTCCTTCACGCCGCTTGCTCCTTTCCCCGCGTTTCTCCAGCCTATGCCCCAGGGTCCAGGGCTGTGACGGCTGAGAAAAATTTTCTTCACAGTCCTCTTTACTTTCGCGCACTGAAATGCTAAAATACAAGCAACTGAGCAGTTTAAACGGAACAGGAGGATCACATTGTGAAAATCGGAAAAAAAGAAAAACGGGGAGATTTGTACAAGGCCATCCTGCAGCTCCAGAACGAAGAGGAGTGCTACGAGTTCTTTCAGGACCTGTGCACCGTGGCGGAGCTGCGGAGCATGGAGCAGCGCTTTGAGGTGGCCTCCCTGCTGGATGACGGCATGATTTACAACGACATTCTGGAGCGCACCGGGGCCTCCAGCGCCACCATCAGCCGGGTGAACCGCTCTTTGAACTACGGTACCGGGGCCTACAACCGTCTCTTTGCCCGGATGAAAAAGGAGCGGTCATGAACGCCTATGAAGCCCTGGCCGCCAGCTATGACGGCCTGATGACCGGCGGAGCCTACCGCCGCCGGGCGGCCTTTCTGGAACGGCGTCTTCGAAAAAGTCCCATTCCTGTGGAGACGGTGCTGGACCTGGCCTGCGGCACGGGGAATCTTGCCTGCCTGCTGGCCCAGCGGGGTTATACCGTAATCGCTGCCGACGGTTCTGCGGAGATGCTGACCCAGGCGGCCGCTAAGGCGGAGGGACTGCCGCGTCCGCCGCTGTTCGTCTGCCAGTCCATGCCAAAGCTGCGGCTGGCCGGGCCGGTGGACGCCGTGGTGTCCACGCTGGACTCCCTGAACTATCTCACCCGGGAACGGGATTTACGGGAGACCTTTCGCCGCGTCCGCCGTTGGCTGAAGCCCGGAGGGCGGTTTCTCTTCGACGTCAACACGCCCTATAAGTTCCGGCGCATGGACGGACAGCTGTATATGGACGAAACGGAGGAAAGCCTCTGTGTCTGGCGGACCTTCTTCGCGGAGCGAACAGAGATCTGTACCTATCAGGTAGACCTGTTTTGCCGCCGTCCCGACGGGGCCTGGGACCGGGCCTTTGAAGAGCACCGGGAGCGGGCCTGGACGGAAGAGGCCCTGCGGCGTCTTCTGGCGGAGAGCGGGTTTCCCTCTGTGCGCCTGACAGGGGACTTGACAGACCGGCCTCCTGCTGTAAACGAAGACCGCTGGCAGTTTGAGTGTCATTAAAAACTGGAAGGAGCCACTATGAGCGACCAACTGATTCGCGCCATCTCTACCGATGGTCTCATAAAAGTTTCCGCCGTTTCCACCCGGGAGCTAACTGAGCGGGCCCGGCAGATTCACAAGACCCTGCCCGTGGCCACGGCGGCCCTGGGCCGTCTTCTGGCCGGAGCCTCCATGATGGGCAACGCCCTGAAGGAAGAGGCCGCAAGTCTGACCCTGCAGGTGAAGGGCGGCGGCCCTCTGGGAGCCCTGCTGGCCGTCTCCGACCACGAGGGCAATGTCCGCGGCACCGTGGAACACCCCGCCGTGGACCTGCCCCTGCGGGAGGACGGAAAACTGGACGTGGGCGCTGCTGTGGGCAATCAGGGGACCTTGTCCGTGATTCGGGACCTGCGGATGAAAGAACCCTATGTGGGCAGCATTGGCCTTTTGTGGGGGGAGATTGCCGAGGACATCGCTCTCTACTTTGTGGAATCGGAACAGATTCCCACCGCCTGTGGCCTGGGGGTACTGGTGGACCGGGACCAGAGCGTTCTGGCGGCGGGAGGTTACCTGCTTCAGCTCCTTCCCGGAGCCGATGACGAAGCCGCCGCTGGGCTGGAGGCCTCTCTCCGGGCCGCCGGGGCCGTAACGGAATTGCTGAAAACGGACCCAGATCCCGAGTCTCTTCTCCGCCGGGCCCTGCCGGGTCTGGAGCTGAAAATCCTGGAAAAGCGGCCCATTGCATACCGCTGTGACTGCAGCCGGGAGCGGATGGAGCGGGCTCTCCTCAGCCTGGGCAGGGCAGAGCTGGAGGCCATGATCGCCGAGCAGGGCGGCGCGGAACTCACCTGCCGTTTCTGCGACCATATACAGCGCTTTACGAAAGAAGACCTGGAGGCCCTGCTGGCCTCCTGCTGATACGCCGCCCCTCTCCGTCCCCCTTGGGGATGCGCCGGGAGGGGCGGTTTCCCACTCTTGACCGTCGGAGGGTTTTGCCGTAAAATAGGAGAGAAAAACAAGGAAAAGGAAATTGGGTAAACTTATGTCTGACTTTGCAGCGCGCTACATCGCCGCCCGCCGGGCCGTCATCGCCAAAGACCTCCACCGGCTCAACCCCATGCAGCTTCAGGCCGCCATGACCACCGAGGGTCCCCTTCTTCTTCTGGCCGGGGCCGGCAGCGGCAAGACCACCGTTCTCATTCAGCGGATTTATAACCTTCTCACCTATGGCCGGGGCAGCGACTCCGACTTTGTCCCCGAGGATGCCGCCGCGGAGGACCTTGCCTTTTTGGAGTCGTTTCCGGACCGTCCGGATGGTCTGGAGGCAGAACAGGCCCGCCGGCTGTGCGCCGTAGATCCCCCCCGGCCCTGGGAGATCATTGCAATCACCTTCACCAACAAGGCCGCCGGGGAACTGAAGGACCGTCTGGCCGCCCGGCTGGGACCTGCCGCCGATGGTGTCTGGGCCTCTACGTTCCACGCCGCCTGCGTCCGTATTCTCCGCCGGGATATTGACCGCCTGGGTTTCGACAAGGATTTCACGATTTATGACGCCGACGACGCCC
>Ga0224747_10236_pt1 | contig 11533 bp, 13 predicted proteins | sample LIM_F_Water_Pos_FD_182999 | JGI IMG/M metagenome (GOLD analysis project Ga0224747, IMG submission 182999) | Enriched cells from gastrointestinal tract of the lab mouse from Pacific Northwest National Laboratory (PNNL), Richland, Washington... | ecosystem: Host-associated > Mammals > Digestive... | reverse complement strand
TATTGAGCGCTTGGCTAGCGGTCAGTCCGGTTGATGAGGTGACGGCCTCGGCGGCGGGCGCAACGGCTGGAGTGCCCGCCAGATCAGGGACCATGTTGACGATCGTGTCAGTGACGGTACTTGCCGCACGGCTGAGACTTTCCGGTGTGGCAGGCAAGGTCTGCGGCAAAGCGGCTGCAATAATGCTCGATGCCTGACCTGCGCTTGACTGCCAATAGGAAACGATCTGGCGCGAGGTACGCTGCGTGGCGTCGGTACGAAGACGCGAGAGTGTTCGCTTGGATGGTGACGCGGTCAGCGAAAGCGCCAGCGAGACGAGCGACAAGGCTGCGCTGATCAGCGACGAAGCGGTGGAAAACGATCCGAGAAGGCTGGCACCATTATAGCGTTTGAAGGTGGCGTTGAAGCGAACCACGCGCAGCTCGAAGGCCGAGAACGAAATCTCGGCCGGTTCTTCCATGATGACTTGCATCGGCCCGAACCACGGATGAATGAGCGTTCCGGGTCCAGCTGTTTCGAAAGCCGCCTTCAGCGCCTGCGCTTCAGCAATATAACTATCGCTGACAATCAGGCCCTCGATCTGGACGGTCTGCGGCGCAAGGCCGAGATCGTCATAGGCGGCAACATCGATGCCGGGAAACAGATGCTCGGCCACGCGGCGTCCGACCTGTGTCGAGGTGTCGGGCACAAAGAAGGAAATGCCCCGGTAGGAGGCCGGAAGAAGCCCCGGCAACATATCGCTCACGCTATCGAAAATCATGCTAGCCCCACTGAGCGTCCGCGATCTGTCGTGATCGGCACGCGCTTGTTATCGGACGATCCGCCGACAACCTTGCCCGGACCATCCACCTTGATACGGATATCGCCGCCGACATTGACCGACTGTTGCGATGAGGGAATCGCAGCCAAGCGCGTCGGCGTCTCAAGGCTCGCCCGCTTTTCCGGTTCATTCGAATTGGCGGATGGTGGCCGCTTTAATTCCGGCATTGGCGGTACCGCGAGGTTTCCGTTCAACGCACCGCGCGCGTCTTTGCCCGTAATCTGGCCGTTGAAGTTCTGCACATCGTCCGGCACGCCAAGGATTGCAGCCTTTACAGCTTGAACGGCTCCGACAATGCTGTCCAGCCAACCCTTGATCTTGTTGTAGACAGGCTCGAAACCAGCTGCGAGTGCGTCCCATGCAAGCACTGGCAGTTCAATCGGTGTCCTCAAGAAGCCCCAGAGCTTTTCGACGCCAGAAGCAAGATTTCCGACAAGATAACCCGCTGTTTCTGGGAACCACTTTGCCCAGTCCGGCATTTCCTTCTTGCCTGCCGCCCAACTGGCGAGATCGGCCAGCCCCTTCGTCAATGCTGAAATCCCCTGCCAGATTTTCTCAAGGCCCGTGAACTTGATAAGTTCCAGCTTGCCGATCCATTCACCCATAGTCTGTGCAAAGCCGCCAAGTTTGCCGGTATCGAAGCCGACCAACTGAAGCAAATTGCTCGCCAACGTTCCCAATGCGCTTCCGAGTTGCTTGAGGTTGTTCCAGGTGTCGCCCATGTGGCCGAAGGTCCGCTTCAGGCTTTCGCCAATCGGCGCCAGCGACGGCTCGATGCCTTTGCCGATATCTTTCAGCGCGGTCCAAGCGGTTTGAAGGCCGTTGAAGACGCCTTCAAGCACCTTCAGACTGCCGACCTTCAAGCTATCGAAATTGATATTTGCAAAGATCGACCGGGCACCGTTGGAAATCCGCGTCCAAGCGCGCGGTGCTGCATCGGCTATCCAGTTCCAGGCACGAACAGCTCCGTCCGACACACGCGACCAAACGCGGGAGAGATAAGGCTGTGCCTGTCCCCAGAGCCGCTTCGTGCCCTCCCACGCCTTCGACGCCCGATCCTTCAGGCCGTCCCAGAACTTCATGAGAGCAGGCTTCACCTTGTCCCAATTCTTGGCGATAAGCACACCGGCACCAGCCAGAAGGCCGATAACAATGCCAAGCGGAGAAAGTAGAACGCCAATCAAAGCACCAATTGCGCCAATACCTGCCCCGATGATCGGAAGGGCAACGCCGAGCGCACCAAGAGCGCCGACGAGAAGAACAACGCCGCCAGCGCCAGTCAGAAGCGTTTTTACCCAACCGCCTGTCGCCTGGTCGAACTCGCGTAGAGCACGTATGCCGGACATGAGCAATGGATTGATGGTCGGAAGCCACGACGCAAAAGCGGAACCAACCTCGCGAACGGATTGCGTGCCGATCTCGCGGAAGATTGCGAGTTGGCGATTATCGCCTGCCATCTGGGTTTCGAAGTCGGCATCGATCGCCGCGCCAGTAGCTGCCGCGACAGACTTCTTGATGTCTTTGTATTCATCGACGTTGGCGAGGAACGGAATCAGGAAGTCTAGGACTTGCTGATCTCCAAAGAGCTTGCCGACCTTTCCGGCTGCACCGATTGCTTCAAGCTGCTGGCGAACAGCAGCGACTGCGTCAGCACCCTTGAGGCCGTTCTTTTCTGCGGCCTTCATGTATTTGGCGATGTCGTTTTCGCCGATGCCAGTTAGCTTGCCGACCTTCTGAAGCATGGCTTCCAGCGGGTTAATGCCCTTCGAAGCAGCATCCTGCATGACGGCCTGAATATCGACGCCCATCTTCGCAAAATTCTTTTGCGTCATGGGAGCGAGCGCTTTGGACAGAAAATTGTTAAAGTTGTTGGCCGCAACCGATGGATCGCTGGCACCTTTCATCGCGATCTGAAGCGACGAGGCGAGGAAGTTTACGGCCTCGCGCCCCTTGACACCAAACTTCGCAGCCTGAGACGTCAGCTGCGGGAAATACTTCGCCATGTCCTTCAACTCGAAAGACCCGGCTTTACCGGCCATAACGAGTGCGCCCAGGCTATCCTTGATCTGGTCGGCTGGAACCTTCAGGTTGTTGAGAAGAGACGTGGTGACACCTGCCATGTCCGAAAATTCGGCATTGGCGGCTGTTGCGGCCCGACCGATATCGCCAAGCGTTGCATCGATCAAACTGCGATCGACACCGGCCGCAATCATCTGGCCTGCACCGGCAGCAACCGTTTCCGACATCTGGCCGACCGCAAGCGCGAGATCTTCGTACTGGACCTTTGCCTTTGCCGCGAAGTCGAATGCCGCCTTGCCTGACAATTCAGCGGTGCCTGCAATATCGAGCAGTTGCTGTTGAAATGCCGCCGCTTCCTGAACCGGCCCCATGAAAGAGATAGCAGCGATCGCCGTACCGAGAACCCCGATACGGCGCGCAAAGCCAGTCAATTTCTGAAGGTTGCCCGTGAGACGACGCATTGGGCTGGAAAGCTGGTCGCGCAGTCTGACCAGAACGTCGAGAGCCATAGTTTTTGATGCCATGATCAACTGTCCGCTTGGTTAGACTTGCGAAATGCCATGATGCAGTTCCACCAGAAGATGGCGGTTGACGCGTCCATCATTTCGATTTCAGCGGCAGTAAACCCGGAGCACTCGGCGAGACCGCCGAGAACTACTTGCCAGTCTTCCGGCCACTGTTCAAAAAAGATGAAAGCACCTGGGCGGCCGCGTTGATGTCGGCTGCATCGAGCTTGTCGAACAGCTTGTTCATGATCGCTTCGCGCATCCGCGTCGAGCGAGCGAAGGCGACGACATTCAGCATCGCATCGGAAGCCGAGGCGATGGCTCGCTGATCGGCACCATTCAGACGATGGAACGTGAGCGTGGCATAGGTCTCGGTGCGAGTGCTGTCCGTGCCTTTGATGGTCAGAGACTGCGGATAAAGAAGCGTCAGCGTGACGCTCCCATCAAGGTTCTGGACAGCATTTTCAGGCAGACCGCTATTCGCATCGACACCTTCAACGACATCAGCATCCGATCCCGGAAGCGTGACCGGAGCGTTTTCGTCCACTACGGTATCCGTGACGGTGTCGTTTTCATCGGTAAGGTCGAGATCAACAATATTCTTAGCCATTAAACCACCTCTTCAGCGGCGCTGCCCGCCCATTTCAGTTCGATCTTGCCGCCTTCGCCGCCCGTGATCTCCGGGATATCGTCAACGAGGAAAGCGTCTGCGATGACGAAGGTCTGGCCGGTGTCACAGACAACCTGCAATTCGCCTTCACCTGCGTCCCAGAGATTGCCCCAACGCTGATCCTTTTCGAGGTTGGTGGTCGCGGTGACTTCCGATCCCTGGACCTCCTGCGCGCGGGCGGTCTTACGACCATAGGTGACGGCATTGTTCTTGATGCCGCCTGGGCGGATTTTCGCGCCCTTTTCGACGGGGATGTTTTGTCCCCGCCAGATGATGTCCACAATGCCAAGTACCTGTGCCATGTGATCCTATCCTTGCTCTTAGACCTGAAATTCCAGCGAACCGGCCAGAACCATCAAATTGCCCACCATCCTGATCTGCTGGCGGCTTTCGAGGCGGTTCTTGTCGCTGGAGGAGCGTTGGAACACGCTCTGTTTGATGGTGTCCTCGACGCTCTCGATCCAGACGAGATCGGCGTAGGCGCGGCAGCGGCCTGCCCAGGAGGCATGCATACGACGCGGCGTGACCACCGCATTGCCGGTAGCGTCGTCGGACATATTGGTGGCAAACGCTGCGCCTTCTTCGTCGTCAGCGAGCTTGGCGCGCGGATAGAGCTGCGAAACATAGGACTGCCAGTCGTAACGAATGCGCGAGAGCGTGGCGGGTACCATGATGTCGAGCCACGCCTCATCATCCACATTGAGATTGGATTTCCGATACGTGGTGATGAGGCGCGATATCGTGACCGAGCCATCCGACAGGCATTCGAAGGTGGAGACGCCACGGCGGAGCAACAGATCGCGTTCGGTATCGATGAACTGATCGACCGCGCCCGGTGCGTCTGCACCTGGAACCGTGAGCGACCGGAGCTGGCGGGCGGGATCGTTCGCCAGATGGAAGCTTGCAAGGCCCATTACTGCGGCCGACAGCACCCACGAGCTGGTTGGAGAGCCATTCAGGCCCACGGCCGTCAGGAACGGGCAATTGGTCAACTGTCCCCAGGTACCAAGCTCGGCAAACGTACCGCTCTTGCCGACATAGCCATGCGCATCGAGCTTCGACATGGCGGTGAAACGAGCCGTCAGGAAGTCAGCGAAGATGCCCATATTGGTCGGATCGCTGAACGGATGCTGGATGGCCGTGTACCAGGTGTTGGCGATCACATCGAGCGCGTCGGTCAAATCGGGATTGCCCGAACCGCCCGACATTGGCGCGATTGTAACCGTCAGGCCGGACGGCAATGGCTGCGCCTCGACATCGACGCGCAGATCGATATCGTTTCCGACTTCGCCGCCGTGACGACTGGTGACGGTGACAACACCGGCCGCAGCTGCGGCCGTGACCGGCAGGCTGGCATTGTCATTGATGGCTGCGGCGAGTGCCGCTGCCAGCTGCGCGATGGTAGCCGTGGACTGCGCGGTGAATCGGACCTGCTGACCGGCAACCTTGAAACGCAGCACAAGCGAGGCCGAAACGGCACCGGCAAAGGTGAAGGAGCCTGTTGCCTTGACTGCATCCGCGTCATCAGCAACCGCCATCACGAACAATGCCTGGGTGGTGTTGGCCTTGCGGAAGGCTGCAACCTGTTCGGCACCGATCGAGCCGATACCGAACAGCGCCTGGCCTTCAGTACCACGCACAACTTCGGTGATGGTTCCAGGCTGCAAAGTGCCAGTGGCAAGCTTCAGGCCGATGATCAGATTTTGAACCGGATAATCGAAGATGCCCAGATTGCGGTAGTTCGGCTTGATCTCAAGGAACGTCCCAGGAGAACGCCAATCGGAAGGGATTTCGTCAAAGGTGAAGTCGGCCATTCTTATTTACCTCCGGTTTTGGCCTTGCTGGCCGTCTCTTCAGTGGTGGTTTCCGGTTCCGTCACGGCAGGCGCGGAAGCCACGGCCTTCGCTCCGATCTCGATCAGATCGCCATCCTTCAGGCGGCGGCGGATATAATGGGTGACAGGAACCATCGCGCCGTCCTTTGGCCAGTCACGGCCATCTTCCATGGGCACGTTGCGGCCGGGCGCGAGCTTCAGCTTTTTCTCAAGCATGGCTTTCCTCGGTGTTGATGATGTCGGAAATGACGGGTTCTTCTTCGCCGTTTGTGATCCAGGTGATGCCGAGCGACTTGAGGTCATCGAGCGTCTTGATCTGGAAGGCGGAAAGCGGTGACGTGAAACGCACGTCGAAATCGACCTGCGCAAGAACAGTGGCATCATCGGCCCAGCCATCGGCATAGATGGCTTCGGCGCGTGTAACCGTGCAGGTGCCAATATCCGGCAGTGTGCAGCCGCTCAAAAGCACGCTCGACACGTCGATCATGGCGTCAAGACCGATATCGAACTTGTCGCCCTTGAAACGGGCATCAAGACTGCTCGATGCTTTCACGACCAGGACAAGCCGCCAGTTGGCCACGCCCGACAGCAAGCGACCGTGGTCGCGATCGGGCTGAAGACCCATCCAGGCGAGGCCGATGAATGGCTTCATATTTAGTACGCGTTCAAATTCCTTGACGGTCAGAACGGCGGGAACCCGCTTGATCTGGAATTTCTTTTCCGGGAATGCGAGGCGCAACCGTGCGAGAATGGCGGCTTCCATGACCCGGATCGGCGCTTTGGTGAGTTCAGGTTCAGCCATCTCACCAGCCCTTCATGGATTCATCGGTGAATATGGCGGGACGGCCGGAAAAGCGTGGGCCGTTCGACTTCCCAAAATTACCAGCGGATGCCGCTTCGATGGAGATCAGGCCCTTGGCGATGTTTTCCAGCCAGGTAATGACTTCCTTGCGTTCGAGGCGCATCTGTTCGGTCGGCTCGGTACGCTCGCCTTTTGCCAGATCGTAACGGGCGAGCACACATGCAGCGCGCACGATATCCTTCGGCACCTCTGCGAGTGGCACCTTGTAACGGCCGCGCAGATAGCCGTCGATCAGCGCCGTGGCGTCTGCCAGGGCAACTTCGATCTTGGCCGGATCAAGGGTTTCGGTTTCACGGTCTTCTGGCATGGAAAGCCGGACCATTTCCGTGTTGCCGAAACGCTCGACCATATTTGCGACAGTGGCGTACAAGTGCCGTTCTCCGGTTTAAGGTGGAAGCCGCCTGCCGCGACGGCTTCCGGGTCATGGCCTGATTCAGCGGCGGCCCGTTATTAGTCTTCGAGTTCGATCAGTTCAGTGACCAGATCGGGATCGCCCAAAATCTGGTTGAGCTGGATCGGCTCAAACATGTCGATCGGATATTCACTCGTGCCATTGTGGCGACGACCGCCACGGCGGATGCCCTCGACCTTTGCTGTGATGCGAATGCCGTTGCATCCAAACTTGCCGTGCTTGGCGGCATAGGCTTCGACAGCAGCTGCTATGAAATCAAAGCCCGCTTCTTTCGCGGCCTGAACGGATGCTGCGACGATCGCATCGATTTCGATCTCGGAACCCGCCGCCGTCTGATCGCTGACGGGACCGACCGGATTGCCGGTCCCGTCATTGGTCGCAGTCGCTGGGGAGGTATTACTGGTCGCTGGATTGCCCTGGACGGCACCGCCGTTCTGGCTGGTGCTATCCGGGTTGTTCGGCAGTGGGCCACCAACCGGCTCGGCAGCGGGTACTTTCTTGGTGTCGTCGGTTGGCTTTGCAGCTTTTGCCATGTTCTTGCTCCGTTGTTTCAGGGCTTTTCAAAGGGGTCTTGAGACCCTTTTGAGAAACCCTCCCGCCCGTTATGGCGGGAGTGCTTTTCAGTTCTTCTCGATCGGCTATTCGATGAGCGTTCGGGGAACTGGAAGCGGCAGGCGCATATCCATGGTTTTCGACTTGGAAAGGATGGAAACATCTGCCGGTCGTAACATCGCGACCATGGCCAGACCCGATGCAGGTTCAAGGCGCATGTCCTGACTGACGGTCGCCACCAGTGCCGTGACGGGCACAAGCGCTTCGTGGTTGCCAAGATAGAAATCGACAGGATTGGAGAGGATTTTCTCATAGGCGGGAATATCAACAGCCGATGCCGGGGCAATCGACGTGAAGGCCAGGATGGCCATCATCGCAAACATGCTGCTGAAAAGAATACCCACTTTCCTCATGGTAAAACTCCGGGTTCAAGTGCAGTGACAGGGTGGTCCGGTATGCGCCGCCCGCAGTCGGTGCGGGCGGAACTCTTGAAGCGCGCTGGATCAGGCCAGCAGCGGGATAACGACCGGCTCGGCCGTGCCCTTCCATTCGTTGCTCTCGCCATTTGCGGCCAGCTCGTTGAGGAGCAGCTTGCGGGCGGCGCCCTCCAGTGTGGACGGAACGAGCAACTTGCGCGGATTAATGGAGATAACATCGCCGTTGCGTTTGCGGATGGAAGTCATCGCGGCGCGGGCAGCAGCGTAGTTCTCGGCAGTAAGAGGCAGCTTGGACTTGAAGATCAGCTGCCAGAGGCCGTAACCAGCGTTGCAACGACCATCGACGCCATAGACCGCCTTGCCGCCGAAGAAGACGGTATCGTCGGTCGCCTGATCCTTGCGGATAAGCTGGAAGCTCTTGCGGCTCTGATAGATGATCGGCTTGATGACCTGACTGTCATCGACCAGATACCAGGCCGGAGACGAACCGTCCGCGAAGTTGGAAACCGAAGTTTCCTTGCCGTCTTCATCGTAACCGGGATGATCGGCGTCGAAGAAGTTCTGGCCATCATAGCACTTGGTGGTTTCGCCCTTTTTCAGAAGCGGGAACACCAACTGATCGGGGAATTGTGCGGTATTCTGGCCCAGCTGTGACGCTGTCGTGGCCAAGAAACCCAGCTGATCGTCTTCGACCTGACTAATGCGAACGCCGATCGTGCCTTCAAATTCCTTGTTGCGGATCGTGTAGGTCTGCATCGACAAATCGTGCACGACGCGGTCGCCGACCCATTCTCGAATGCCCGGCAGATCGTCCATGCGCGGATATTCATTGGCCGCTGTGGTCGATGGAACGGTCATGGCGACGGTCTGATAATGCGTCGTCGTGGAACCGAGCTGTGCATTGAACGCTGTCGAAAGAGCCGTATAGAGGCTGCGCATTGTGGATGGAGTGATATCCATTGGTCGTTTTTCCTTATGCGCCGACAGAAACCCACGTGCGGTCGTCGCCGAGACCGGCAATGGTGCCGACCTTCAGCTTGCCGCCCGTAGCGTCGAGCGTGAGAGTTGCATCATCGGTGGCGTAGACCGGCTTGCCGATGTCGGCGAAAGCGGCCACAAATTCGAAACCGCGCGTGTCGCGAATGGCAGTAACGGTCAGATCGCCGTCAACACCATCACGGTTGTCGACATGGAATTCTGCCAGCCCAACGATCGCGACCGCGTCAGCGTGGGCTGCGGGAACTGCCAAACCGGCAGCGGTGACGGCGACGATCGCCCGACCGAAAAAGCGGATGCCCGCCTTAACCGGATAGCCGAACCGGGTACCGTCGCGGCTTGGGATTTCGAGATCGCGAGTAGCGGCCATCAGAACATCTCCTTCTGGGACTTCTTGGTTTTGGCGAATTCGGCCTGATCAAGCCCCATCAGTTCGCAAAGCTGGCGATCTTCTGGAGTAAGCGCTGGATCGCCGCCTTCCTTCGGGGTGTAGCCGCGAAGCGTGGTCGAATGCAGCGAAGGGAGAAGCTTGATCTCGTCCTCAACTTCCTGGGCATTCTTCATGTGGCGGCTGATGAAATGCTCGCGGAGCGTAGGAACCACCTTGCCCTCTTCAACGGCACGATTGATAACGGCTTCTGCCGTCTTGCGCGCAGTGTCGTTGGTCAGGACCGTAACCTTCGACTGAAGCTCGGTGACGGTCTTACGCAGCTCGACCTTCTCGGCATCGTCGCCCGACTGGCGGGACTGCAACGAGGTGACGATCTGTTCGCCAGAGGCATCAATGTTGACACCAGCTGTTTCCACAACCTTGGCAAGCGTTGCCGAATGCAAGGTTTTCTCCGCAACGGCGGCGAGGATCGCAGCCGCGTCGGCGTCTTCTGGAAGGCCAAGCGCCTTCCGCAGTTCTTCTTCCATGTCCGGTTCTCCGGTTAGGTTGGCTGTATGAAGGGAGTTGAGCTTGAGGTTCGGATCGTTGGTGAGCGAAGCCCGGCCAATCTCAATGACGCGGTGCGGCTTGCCTTCGGTCACGAAGAGCGCTGGCGACAGGTAGCCATATTCGCGGTCGCCGATGGCGCTCTTGCCGCGAGCATTCCATTCGACCTTGCCCCAGATGCCGTCCTCGCGAGCTTCCATGTCCACGATCCAGCCAACAGCAGGGCTTTCAAATCCCTGCGTGCCGAGCTTGTCTGTGGAATGATTGATATCGAGTGGTAGCTTGCGGCCCGAATTGCGGAACCGTTCGACAATCTGCTGGAGATCACCGGCAATGTACGGGCCGCGACCGTCTGCGCCGCTGAAGGTGCCAGCAGGCATCAGGTGCACCCATTCCGGCACAGCGGTTACCGACACGTCATCGACGGTCGGAAGATTCATCATGAGGGAGGTCAGACGCTTTTTCATGAACGTGAGAAAACCACGTTCGGCAAAAGCTTATCATGCCCGCGACGGCGGGCACCCATGAAAGGGCTTTAAATACGGCGTTGAAGTGCGCTGAAAACCGTCTCGGAGATCATGACCTGGTCATCGTCGGAAATGCCAAGGAATGGACGGGCTTCTATCGTAACTGACTTTGCCAGCACAATGCCAGATGCCAGACGAAAAACAAGATGTGAAGCACTTTTCGGCTTAATGGTCGCGCCGAGCTGGTGAACGGCAGCGTAAATCGTGTTGGTTCCAACCGTCACCTGGTCACGGCCTGCACGATGATTGATGCTGTCGCGCAGACGGCCGCTTTCCGTCAGGATACGGCTATTGCGCTTGGTTTTCTTGTATTCAGAGTTCAGAGCCTTCCAAGCCACGCCATCCGGGGATTTCTGCGAGACGAACCGGCGATGTGTCGAGCCGACCAGGCCGGTGCCGATTGCGCTCATGATCGGGGTTGTGTCGCCCATCACGGTAATCAGCCGGGTGAAGGCTTGATGGACGGCCTTGTCCTCGATCTGGACATTGATGGAAACACCGCTCATTGCGCATCTCCATCAAGCCAGCTCATGCCGGGATTATATTCAAAGCCCGGATCGACGCCCTGGGGAACGCGGACGGTGCGCCCGCCCACTTCCTCGGCGCGGAACACCAGATCAGGCGAATGGTCGGGGCCGCTCTTGCCCTGGCGGCTGAGACCGCCAGACGAAACCGGCGTTACGAAACAACCGCAGCGCCAGCCGTTCGGCGGATAGTTGGTGCGCCAGAATGTGTCGTCGGCACGAAGCACCATACCGTCCCAGGACAAATGTTCCTTGCGCGGATGAAGCGAACCGGAATGGTTATACTGCCAGTACGGAAAGGCTTCGAGCGTTTCAGGTTCGGTGAGCTTGGCATAGCGACCGGCTGCATAGGCCGTGCGCAGATTGGTGTCGAAGATGATGCGGGTGCGCCAGTTCCGTTTACCACGATAATCCCAGCCATGCTTTTCAACGATGCC
>Ga0224747_10235_pt1 | contig 11538 bp, 14 predicted proteins | sample LIM_F_Water_Pos_FD_182999 | JGI IMG/M metagenome (GOLD analysis project Ga0224747, IMG submission 182999) | Enriched cells from gastrointestinal tract of the lab mouse from Pacific Northwest National Laboratory (PNNL), Richland, Washington... | ecosystem: Host-associated > Mammals > Digestive... | reverse complement strand
CATTGGGAATGTGCTCCACCGGGGCCCAGCTGGCAGCTCTGATGGTAGAAAAGCTGGCATTCCGGATGCTGTCCATTCCCGCCAGGGGCGAGAGATCCAGTCCCTCATCCGGCACAAAACCCACAATTGACAGGCTCTCCAGTTTGCTCAGTCCGGACAGCGGTGCAAGGCTGGGGTTGGCCCCCGAGCCAACGCCGTCCAGGGTCAGCGTCCGCAGCTCCGTCAGACTGGACAGAAAGGACAGCTCGCCGGAAATGAAGGAGACGGACAGGTCATGCAGCTGAGTGAGACCGGACAGCGGTCCCATATCGAGAAAGGCCAGGCTCTCATCGTCCCAGTGGTTCCACGCCAGATTCAGTGTTTGCAGTCTGGACAGGTGCGCCAGTGGAGTCAGATCCGCGCCCCGGGCTACACAGACATACAGATCTTCCAGTCCGGCCAGCGTCTCCAATCCGGTCAGGTCCGTTAGGTTGATGCCCTGCAAATGCATGGTCTTCAGCTTCGTCAGCCCCGCCAGATCAGAGGCAGACACTTTCCATCCAGCATCCCTTCCGTTGTTCCATCCCGTCCCATCGTAAATGTACAGTTCCTCCAATCCCGTCATGCCGGAAAAAGATGGAACAGAGACATTCCCGATCTCACCCTCCAGGTGCAGACTGTGCAGATTGGTCAGGCCGGACAGAGCTCCCATGCCATCCGGGAAATACAGATCCCTGATGGCCAGTTCCTCCAGGCCGGTCAGACCGGTCAGAAAGGACAGGTCAACGTCCCCGTATTGAGATTCGTGCCGCAGTGTCAGGGAACGAAGTTCAGACAGATCCGCCAGCGGGGAAAGGTCGGTGATTTCGTCATTCAACGTAAGCTCCAGTTCTGTAGCAGCCGTCAGCTGCCCCAGCTTGTCAATATCCGCCTGTGTCCACCTGCCCTCCGCGTTGATCTTCTTTGTGTCAATGGGAACGGACCTTCCCCCCAGGGTGACTGTGGGTACAGGCTCCTGTACGGACTGGTCCCGCACTGCGGGTATCTGCTGGCCCTGCGGCACCGACGCTTCATTCTGCGGCTGCCCGCCGGTCCCACCGCCCAGGAACACGCCTGCCCCTACCGCCGCAGCCACGGCCAACGCTGCCGCAGCCAGCAAAATGGGATTCCGTTTCTTTTTGGGCGCGGCGGCAGGCTCTGCCGCCGGAGCAGCTCCAGGTACATCCACTGCAATCTGGTTCTCAACAGCATCCAAAAACTCCGCCGCAGACTGGAACCGGTCCTCCGGCTGGACGGCAAGCCCTTTCAGAATCGCCCGGTCCAGCCAGTCCGGGATATCGATCCCCGCCCGGGACACCGGCACCAGCTCATCCTGGTCCAGCCGCTCCAGAGATTCCGGCGGCAGGAAGCCGGTGAGCGCAGCATAGAAGCAGGACGCGCAGGAGTATACGTCTGTGTAGGGCCCCTGCCGCCCCCGGCGGCTGTACTGCTCCTTTGGCGCATACCCCACCTTCAGGATCACGTCCAGACTTTTGCCCTTGTCCCCGATTGAGTACCGGGCGGAACCGAAGTCCAGCAGCTTCACGTTACCGTCCTTGGATATGTAGATGTTGTCCGGGGTGACGTCACGGTGGATGAATCCCCGGCGTGGACGGCCGTCAGTGCCCGCAGGACGGGAATCATCACGTTCAGCGCCTCGTCCACCGAAACCTTTCCGCCGTTGTTGGCGATATAGCTCTTGAAGCTGACGCCCTCGATGTAGTCCATGACGAAATAGGAGGTATTGTTTTCGTCAAAACAGCTGGACACACCGGCAATATTGGGATGGCCGATGAATTTCGCCAGGGTCCGGGCCTCCTCCCGGAACCGCTCCGCGCCGTAGGCGAAATCGTCCGCCCGAGTGCCCGCCATAACGGAGACCGTACGTCCCTCCACCCGGGCCGCCATCTCGCCGGGCATGTATTCCTTAATGGCCATCTTGGCCTGGAGCTGGGTGTCGAAGGCCAGATAGGTGATGCCGAAGCCGCCTTGACCCAGGACCCGGCCCACAATGTAGCGGTCGTTCAGCACCGTCCCGCCACGGAGAGCTACCGGGAATTTCTTTGCGTTTTCTTCCAGGTCGAACCCGCAGTACGGACAGGGCCCCTCCGGACTCTCCAGCTGGGAGAAGCAGTTGTAGCAGAGGTTTTGTGTAGTGGTTGGCATGACGGTCCCTCTCTTTTCAAAACAGCGTCTTTTCGTCCTCGGTGAACAGCTTGTCGTTAATCTCCGCCAGCGCCGTGCCGTGGATGATCCCGTGGGCAATGATGGCCTCCCGCTTGTTTTTGGGGTAGAGCTGGGCATACCCCGCCTGTTTGAGCAGCTCCTGAGCTTCATCCAGGGTGGCTTTCAGGCCGATGCAGATACACACCAGCCGGTCACGGGAGGGCCTGCGCCGCCCGGAGAATACCTGGTGGATATAGACCTCGCTGATGCCCGCACACCGGGCCAGCTCAGCCTTGGAGATATCTTTCCTGCCGTACATCTGCGCCAGCAGCTCCGTCACGTTTTTTTCCGAAAAATATTCCTGATTCTCGTGGATATAGGCGTCCAGATTGGGCTGAGCCATCAACTCCTGACGCAGATCCCCGGTGGATTTTTTCTTCATATTTCTTGCCCCTTTACTTTTTACAAAGAGTCATGTATACTTAAGTGTACAAAATTTTGCAGCCGGAAACAATATGCTGGCTGCATAGTGTTTGAACTTTTGCGGAGGGGCAATGTACGGCTGGCTGCTGAACAGTATTGATCAGGAATACGCGGTGATCCGCGTGCTGAAAGAAAGTCCCCGGGGCAGCGTGCGCCTTATCCGGCACAAGGCCCTGGGAAAGCGCCTTATCCTGCGCCGGTTTCAGGGCAGCGGAGAGGTCTACCGCCAGCTGATGGGCTATGTCTGCGGCAACCTGCCCCAGATCTATGAAACGGCGGAACAGGACGGCGAAGTCCTGGTCCTGGAGGAATTCATTGAGGGCGACACTCTAGGGTTCCTGCTGGAGGAGGCGCTATTTTCCCCCAGGGAGACCCGGGAGATCGTCCTTCAGCTATGCCGGGCGCTGTGGGTGCTCCACTCCATGGCCGCCGTCCATCGGGACATCAAACCGGAAAACGTCATCCTGCGGGGGCGCGGCGCGGTCCTCATCGACTTCGACGCCGCCCGGCTCCACAAGCCGGAGCACGAGGCCGACACCCAAATCCTGGGCACCACCGGCTTTGCCGCTCCGGAGCAGTACGGCCTGAGCCAGTCCGACGTGCGCACGGACATCTATGCCCTGGGGGTGCTCATGAACGTGATGCTCACCGGGGAGCACCCATCCAAGAGGCTGGCTGAGGGCCGCATGGGCCGGGTCATCGAGCGCTGCACCCGGGTGAACCCGGAGAAGCGGTACAAGGATGTGGCCCATCTCATGAGCGCGCTTTGACATAGGAGGGAATGATCTTGGCAAAAAACTGCCCGCACTGCGGCGCTTCTTTACATGAGGAAGCGTCTTTTTGCCCATATTGCGCCAAAAGCGTTAACCAGCGGAAACAGCCCCATCCTCCCAGATATATATCTGGGAGGGCGCTCCGGAGCGCCGGGGTCCTGCTGGCGGTGCTGGTTCTGGTTTTGCTGGCGGTATTCTGGCATCGCCTGCGCCCCAGGGTCTATGACAACGACAGCACCGAGGTGATCTACCGCGACCAGGGGGTGGACTACCAGCTGTGCATCGCCTGGGCGAACGCTCCCTTCACCCCCGCAGACCGGGTGCGGTATGGCGGCAGCGCCCCGCTGGACGAAATCTACCGCTATCCCGTCCTGCTTTACATCAATCTGGCGGACGCGGAGACTTTTGCCGCCGATACGTTCTTGGAGCGGGTGGAGAGCATCACAGGCGAACTTTCCGAGGTGGACCAGGACTTCCAGATCACCTGCTCCGCGGCGGTCCGCGACACGGACTATGTCCCCAACAGTGCCGCCATCCTCTATATGACTCCCATGGTCACCAGCTCGGGCCCCCATTCGGCGGAGCTGACCATCTCTATCCGGATGAAGAATGGCGACGTCATCCGGCTCCATCAGACGCAGACCATGGAGGGCGTCATGACCCATCATTTTACCTCCGACGACGCTCCTCTGGACACGGTCGAGGACCTGGAAGCCTTTCTGGCGCGGCTCGGAGGGATGGTTGGACCGGAGGACGAGGTATATATCTATCTCCCGCCGGTGACCTACACAGAGGAACTGTCTGTGACCGGACGGGCGATCCATTTCACAGGCAGCACAGACGAAGCGGGGAACCGTACCACTTTTACCGCTCCCATCCGTGTAGAGTCGGAGCGCGGCTGGGTCTTTTTTGGGGAGGGATTCGACCTCATCGGTCCCGGCGAGGGCACAGGTCTCTCCGCCTCCGCTCGGGTCCACCTGACGGACTGCCGGATCGCCGGGTGGGAGACCGGCGTGCTGGCCCACACCAACGCCTGGGTCAATACCGACGAGTGCATCTTTGAGGACAATGTGGTGGGGTTCTGCTTCGACGCCGAAGACGGCAGCCCCTCCGACAGCAGGTATATGAATGATCTCTTCCGGAACAACGGCACCGCCGTCCTGCTGGAGCGGGTCCCCAACGATATATCCCTGAAATTTCCCGGCACCCGGTTCCAGAACAACGGCACGGATATTGACAACCGCTGCGGCCATGCCCTGGAGTTGGATGAGGCGGTATTTGAATAGTCGCCGCCGAATCTTCTCCCAGCTTTTGAAATGGTCAGTTTGACTGATATGCGGCTCTCAAAATTTGCTCCACAGGAAGCAAAAGGGCAGGGATTGGCTTGCAATAAGTGAACCAATCCCTGCTTTCTTATAACCGATTCAGTTCCTCCCGCAGCTTCTCGATACGCCGCGCTTTTTCTTCATCTGTCTTTATAACCTTCAACAACTCAACTGTAAAATCCCTCCGTGCGGCAGCGTGTTCCACCCAAGCGTTGAAATCCTCCCGGCTCAAATTTCCCTTCATCACCCGCGCATAGTACTTCTTGTATGCCCGCTTGTAGAGCTTCCAGGTTTCTTCGCTCTGGATCTTATTTTCAAACACTGCTCTGGCTCCCGCCTCCCGGCAGGTTTTATCTGTTTCGCCAGGAGCGATCCGGTCACAGTACACAGTCTTCTCGCCTTGGACATGCAGAAACCACCGGCCACATAGCCGGCATTGACGTGGTGCATTACCCTTGGCAATCGCCTTTCCTAACTCCACATACAAAAAATCGCGCAGGCATGAAAAGATATACCGCTCCACCATGGTCATTGTGTCGTCCACGACAGAGTGAAAAGCAAAACACATAGAACAATCCGTCAGACTCTTTTCCAGATGAAGGACTGTTTCTGCAGGTACTGGCTGCTCTACCACATATGGCTGCAGGTGTCTGCCAAATGTCTGAAGAATATCTTCCAATCGCCGCATCAGCAGCAATCCGTCACCGACATTGTCTGTTAGATCGTCTCCGCAGAAAAACGCTGTCACCGCAGCACCATAGTGAAACGGGCCTACATCGCCGATCCAATACCCACTGCTTCCAAAGTCTACAGTCAGCGGAAAAGTCAGTCGCGGGAAACTCATCAGCTTAATCTCCTTTGTGATAGATTATTTTTATTAAATTCTATATTGACAACCTCCGAATCGCATGTTATCATACGACCATTTTACAAAGACTATACATCAAGAAAGAAAAATAGTCAACTAATGAATGTCAATTATTTGATTAGGAGCCTTCAACACGAAAGAGTCTATCCACAAAACCTATGATGACCTGCCGCTGTTTCTCAATGCAGCTATGGTCGCTCAAGTGTCAGGCATTTCCACCGCCAGCAGCTACGAACTGATGCATGAAAAAGACTTTCCAGTGTTGAAGATTGGCAATCGCATGGTCGTGCCGAAGGAAAAGTTTATTGCTTGGGTTGAACAAAATACCACAGGAGGCGGCGCATGAGTAAAGCATATAAAAACTATTTCCCGCTGCCGAATGCGATCTTCTCTCTCAACTTGTCTCCCGGAGAAATCGCCGTCTACTCCTACTTGCTCTACTGCGAAGACCGCAAAACTTATCCGTGCTATCCTAGCTATAAAACCATTGGCCGTGCAGAGGATATGAAAGCCTACCTGGACGCTGCCAACGCCAGAGGACTCCTACCGATGTTCTATCTGGCCCTGGTCAGCGGCCTCCGAAAGGGTGAACTGGTAGCCCTCCTCTGGTCTGACCTGGACATCGAGAAGAAAACCATCTTCGTCAATAAGCAGTACGTCCGCAATCCCAGCGGAGAGCGGACCCTCTCCCGCCACTGGAGAGATGTATCATCCCGACTCCGTAGCCAAGCTCCACAAAAAGATCCTCAATGATGCCAACCTCGAACACATCCCACTGCATTCCCTCAGACACACCTTCGCCACGGTCGCTCTTCAGAATGGGATCGACGTCAAAACCGTCAGCAGTATGCTGGGCCACTACGACGCAGGCTTCACTCTCCGCACCTACACTCACGCCACCCGTCAGGTCCAGAATCAAGCCGCAGAAACCATGGGAAATTTCATGGCCCAGGTCATGTAACCCAAAATAGACTCCAGAGCGCCTGCCAAAAGAGGGAAGAGGTTCCTATCCAGACCTCTCCCCTCCGTCGTGTTTTTTCCTATTGTGGGTCACGGTGTGGGTCAGCAAAAGCCCGCAAAGATAAACCCGCCAAAAAAATGTTCCGAGAACAACGAAAAATCCTCCAAAATCAACTGATTTCAGAGGATTTTTTGGAGTTGCTGACCTCATCCTTACCAACTGCTTGGAAAACCAGAAACCGCTGGTATTCAGCAGTTTCCGGGCCTTTTTGTTCCAGAAAAATGATGCTTTCCGTCCTATCCGCTCCACTGTCCCCATCCGCTTCCTTCCCCGTGTGGGTCAGGTTGTGGGTCAGCGGTCTGACTAACGCAAACTTTGTGCTACCATAACTAAAAGAGCAGACCTCATAGCACCAGTTTTTGATTGCGAACCACGGAACGCACCTTGTAACTCTCCATCAAATATATTTAATAGCCTTCAACCTCTGATATGCCCCTTGAATATCGCCTGTTGAAAAATGCGGCTTTATTTCCTTGACCTTTTCTACGATTGGCTTTTCGCCGACTCCCCACGCATTTTTTTTGTGTACAGGTTTGCAATATAAATAATCGTTGAATACAGCTCCAAATCCTTTGCTGACTTACCGCGAATAAAGTCAGATATATCTTTCAACGCCTGTGATTCATCATCCATTGGCTGCACGGAAATCTCTGTCTCCCCACTTTTCGTTACCTCCAATCGATATCCGATATAATTATTATAAGGATACATCGTAGATGAGATGAACCCCTCCTCAACTAGATCGTCAATATCAGCCATGACGTCGGAAGCATATGGACCATATGTATAGATAGAAAAATCATACCCAAGTTTTATACCCTTTACCTGTTGCAACATAAATACTGCTTTCATAACCGCCGTTTTGCCCAACTTGGGATTTTGCTGTAGCAGATTCAGTATTGCGCTTTTCCTAATACTTAAACTCATAATCTGCACCTATTCCTTCCTGTGAAATAAAAAGTCTAGTTGTTTTGGGCAATCCGGGCATAACGTTTATTAATTTCGATTTAAAACTTAGCGGGTAGCTTTTATCTTCCGTTGCATCGTAAATCGGAACATCTTTATCCAGTTTATACCATTTTGTAACCGCCCCCTCATCAAGAAACCCACCGTACTTCTTTATGTCCCGTGACACGGTCCGCCGGTCTTTTTTCGACAACTCCGTATCCCACTCTTTCCTGCACTTATAAGGGGTTCGTGTTAAAATAATTTTCCCGTGCTTTCCGCCCCTACCATCTTTGAAGGCACCATACATTGCCCAGTCATCCAGATCTAAATACTTCTGTACACTTTCCATGGAAGTCGGCGGTAGAAACCTGCCGTCTTTATAATTGAAACTTTGCAGCACTTCTTTTGTAGCATTTTCTACATGGTAATCAAAAGCCCGACGAACAGGGTGGAAGTAAACCTGTGAGAACATCTGGTAACGAGCGATAAAGAATCGCATGGTCGTACCGAAAGAAAAGTTTATTGCTTGGGTTGAACAGAATACCACTGGAGGCAGCGCATGAGTAAAACATATAAAAACTATTTCCCGCTGCAGAATGTGATTTTCTTTCTCAACTTGTCTCCCGGAGAAATCGCCGTCTACTCCTACTTGCTCTACTGCGAAGACCGCAAAACTTATCAGTACTATCCCAGCTATAAAACCATTGGCCGTGCAGTTGGTATGAGCATTAACACCGTTCAAAAATATATTGCCGCACTTGGTGAAAAAGGATTCATCAGCATCGAACCCACCAGCGTCATCACCAAATCCGGTCAAAAGCGCAACGGCAGTTACCGCTATACCATCCGCCCCATTCAAGAAGTCGTAGAATCATACCACCAGCGCCAACTACGAAAGTTGGAGATAAAAGCAGCCAGATCCCGCTTCACAGCTGAAGCCGCCCCGTAAGCCCCTGTGAGCCGATTTGTGACCCGCCTACCACGCAGGACAATGTGGAGGACCACCACCACAGGACAAAGAGCCGCTGTAGGCCATTTGTGGCAGAGTGTGGAAGCAGCGATCCAAAAGCCCCCCTCCCGAATACGGCGAAATGGGGAGGAAAAGGAAAAGCAGGAGAAAGCCCTGGCGCTTTCGCAGCGCTAGGGCAGTCACCTCCACCCGCAGTGCGGGCGGTTGAGGGGAACGGGGACCGACGCTTTTTCGGAAGGCTGAAATGGCGGTTGACGCTTGTTTTTCAAAGAACGCCGAAAAATACTGCTGTTGCAGGATTTTCAATGACGCTACTACCATAAGAAAGGAATTTTTTGCATATGCAGAATGAAAAAACAGATAAAAATCGACACACAATCTGGTTGACCGATGGGGCATGGAGTGCAGTAAGTTGTCACTACCGCGAAGACAACTGTTCCGCCCACAATGAGTACATCGAAAAGGCCATCCTCTCCTACTCCGGCTATCTGGATACCCAAAATGCAAGCACCTACCTTCCCTGCATTCTCTCCGACATCCTAGAGGGCAAGCTGGATGCCCTGGGTAGCCGGATATATCGGTCCAGCCATGTAGCCTTTCAAATTTTGATATGCAGAAAACAAAGAAGAAGCTTTGAAAAAATCAGTAGCTTTCTCCGCCAAAGTGTGGTATGTGTTGTAGCTACCAAAGAAAGGAGTGATGCCCCATGGCAAAGCGCCGTGCCAACGGAGAAGGGAATATCAGGAAGCGAAGCGATGGTCGCTGGGAAGGCCGCTACACCGCTGGATATGATCCCACCACTGGCAAGCGAATCATCAAAAATGTTCTCGGCAAGACCCAGGCCGAAGTTAAAACCAAGCTGGCCAAAGTCCTAGAGGAAACCAAAGACCTGGACGTAGTCTGTGCAGAGGAGTACACCGTAACCACCTAGCTCCGCACCTGGTACGACCTCTATGCCAAGCCCAACATTCGCCTTGCCACCGCAGACCGCTACCAGCTGATGATCGAAACCTACACCATTCCCCGGATCGGCAAGATCAAACTTACCAAACTGACCTCCCGCGATCTCCAGAAGCTCTACAAAGACCTAATGGAGAATGGCAGGGTTCACGTGGGGAAGAATCAAAGTCTCGGCCTAAGCAGCATCACCGTCCGCAGCGTCCACCTCATGCTCCACTGCGCCTTCGAATGAGCCGTCAAAGAGCGGCTAATCTCCCGTAATCCTACCGATGACTGCATCGCTCCCAAGGTTCAGAAGTTTGAACGAAAAACTCTCCGACCCGAGGACATGAAATCTTACCTCGCCGCCGCCAACACCAGAGGCCTCCTCCCGATGTTCTACCTGGCGCTGGTTAGCGGCCTCCGGAAAGGCGAGCTGGCAGCCCTTCTCTAGACTGACCTGGATATTGCGAATAAGACTATCTTCGTAAGCAAGCAGTATGTCAGAAATCCAAATGGCGAACTGACCCTCTCCCACCCCAAGACCGAGACCTCTGTCCGCAGGGTCTCCATCCCACAGGAAGCGGTAGACCTCCTGATCCAGGAGCACAGCAAGCATCCCAACAACCAGTACATGTTCCCATCACCCGCCACCGGTGAGATGTACCACCCCGACTCCGTTAAGATCCTCAAAGACGCCAGCCTAGAACACATCCCTCTGTATTCCCTGCGTCACACCTTTGCCACAGTAGCCCTCCAGAACGGCATAGACGTGAAGCAGTATGCTGGGCCACTACGACGCAGGCTTTACCTTCCGTACCTACACCCATGCCACCCGGCAAGTTCAAAATCAGGCAGCAGAAACCATGGGAAATTTCATGGCCCAGGTCATGTAGCAAAACAAAAGAAAAAAATATCAACCAAAAGAGGGGAGAGGTTTCTATCCAGACCTCTCCCCTCCGTCGTGGTTCATCCTATTGTGGGTCACGGTGTGGGTCAGCAAAAAACCGCAAAAATTAATCAGCCCCAAAAGTTATCAAAACAAGAAAAATCTCCCAAAAACCAACCAGTTTCAGAGAGATTTTGGAGCTGCTGACCAGATTTGAACTGGTGACCTCATCCTTACCAAGGATGCGCTCTACCGACTGAGCTACAGCAGCATATAGCGGAGAATCCGCATTTATCAAAACAAGCCGAAGCCTGATTATCACGTGGCGACCCAGAACGGGCTCGAACCGTCGACCTCCAGCGTGACAGGCTGGCGTTCTAACCAACTGAACTACTGGGCCACATGTGCCCATCACTGGGCTATATCAAACGGCAACTGCCGTCGATCATTTTGGCAGGGGCAGAAGGATTCGAACCCTCGGCACGCGGTTTTGGAGACCGCTGCTCTACCAGCTGAGCTATACCCCTATGTCTGCCAGCCAAACTGCCGGTCTAGAGGTTCCCCGGCGGAGTACACCGCACCCCGCCGGGGGCTTGGTGGGCCTTCAGGGACTCGAACCCGGGACCAACCGGTTATGAGCCGGCCGCTCTAACCAACTGAGCTAAAGGCCCAAGTTGTTTATTGAAAAATGAGGCCGCCGCCTATCATGACAGCGGCCTCATGGCTCCCCCAGTTGGACTCGAACCAACGACACCGCGGTTAACAGCCGCGTGCTCTACCGACTGAGCTATGGAGGAATGTGTGAGTGGCCTGGCCCAGTCAGACCAGACCACTCTTGTGTTGGCGTTACCTATCTTCCCGGGCCGTCTCCAGCCAAGTATTGTCGGCAGAAGCGAGCTTAACTTCCGTGTTCGGGATGGGAACGGGTGGACCCTCGCCCTAATCAACACCAACTATTACTGTTTTGCAGTAACACACGCTATCCAGTTATACGCCTCTTAATAAAGAGGTGGTGACCCGTACGGGAATCGAACCCATGTTTGCGGCGTGAGAGGCCGCCGTCTTAACCGCTTGACCAACGGGCCATATGGTACACCTTCAGGGACTCGAACCCTGGACACCCTGATTAAGAGTCAGG
>Ga0224747_10233_pt1 | contig 11542 bp, 9 predicted proteins | sample LIM_F_Water_Pos_FD_182999 | JGI IMG/M metagenome (GOLD analysis project Ga0224747, IMG submission 182999) | Enriched cells from gastrointestinal tract of the lab mouse from Pacific Northwest National Laboratory (PNNL), Richland, Washington... | ecosystem: Host-associated > Mammals > Digestive... | reverse complement strand
GCGGTGCTCGAGACAGAAGGGTATGTCAGGGTGATCGCGGGGGCGGGAAGCGGCAAGACGAAGCTTCTTGTGAGCCGTTATGCCTATCTCGTGCAGGAGTACGGCATCGATTCTTTCAATATCCTGTGCGTGACATTTACCAATAAGGCGGCTGGCGAGATGCGGCGCAGGATCCGTGCGCTGATCGGAGATGTGTACGACACGAGCCTGATCTGCACCTATCACGGATTCTGCAACCGGCTGCTGAGGGAAAATCCGGAAAAACTGTTTCTGAATAAGCAGTTTCAGATCATCGACAGCCAGCAGCAGAAAGCGATCTTGGGCGAGATCTACCAGAAGTTTGAGCTGAAACTTGACTATGCAAGTTTCGAGTCGATCTTAAGAAAGATCAGCTATGCCAAGAAGGACGGCTCTTACGTGACGAAACTGTGCGATCCGCAGCCCTGTCAGATATTGCATGAGATCAAAAACCAGGACGACCGCATCATAGAGGAATTCCTGCAGAGGCAGAAGGCGACGTATTCGCTGGATTTTCATGATCTGATCGCGTTTGCGATCCATTTGCTGGAAAACGATCCCGAGGTGCGGGACAAGTGGCAGAGCAGGCTCAACTACATTATGGTGGACGAGTTTCAGGACAGCTCGGCGGTGGAGATGCGGCTGGTGGATATCCTGTCAGACCAGTACCGCAATCTGATGATCGTGGGCGACCCGGATCAGAATATCTATGAGTGGCGCGGTTCTGACGTGAAGCTCCTCGTGGAATTTGACAAGTGCCACGAACCGACCCGGACGATCATACTGAACCAGAATTACCGGTCCACACCGCAGATTCTGAAATGCGCGAACACGTTGATCGAGAAGAACAAGCTCCGCCTGAAAAAAGATCTTTTTACAATGAATGCGGCAGGTGCGCCCGTGATACACTATCATTCCAGAAATGACTTTGAGGAGATGGATCAGGTGATCGAGAATATCAAAAAACTGCGCGCGGTACAGGGATTTCGGTATTCTGATTTTGCCGTCATATACCGCTCCGGTTTTTTGTCCCGCGTCGTGGAGAAGAAACTGGTTGAAAAAAATATTCCGTATGAGATATTTGGCGGCGTGCGTTTTTACCAGAGAATGGAGATCCTCGATATCCTGGCTTATCTGAAACTGATCGCATACGACGACGATACCTGTTTTCGGCGTATTGTGAATACGCCGCGCAGACGGTTTGGACGGGCAAAGATGAATGCGCTCGAGGGGGTGAGGGAACCTGGGGATTCCTTTTTTGCGGCGCTGTCCATGCACCTTGACACGAAGGAGTTTCAGAACAGCGGGGCGGCGGACTTCGTCCATTTTATCAATTCCATGCGGGGTAGTTATCGGAAAAAGCGCATATCCGACATTGTGAATGAGGTGACACGGGATTCCGGCTATGAGGAGTATATCCGTGAGCTGGGTGACGAGGAGCGGCTCGACAATCTCGCGGAGTTTAAGCGCATCGCCAATGAGTTTGAGCGGGAATTTGGGGAGAATCTAAGTCTCGAGGAATTTCTGGAGCAGATCGCGCTCCAGTCGGGGGAGGACAGGGAGGATCAGCGGGACACGGTGAAGCTCATGACGATACACGCGTCGAAAGGACTGGAATTTCCGGTCGTGTTTATCCTCGGTTTTACGGAGGGCGTATTCCCTTCGGCAAAGACGATCGGGGAGCGCAAAAACCTTGGTCTGGAGGAGGAGCGCAGGCTGTGCTATGTGGCGATCACCAGGGCGGAGAAGCATCTGTTCCTGATGGAGTCGGAGGGCACGTCGCAGAATGGCATGCAGAAGCTGGTATCGCGCTTTATCGAGGAGATCGGGGAGCAGAACTATGTGCGGATCGGGCAGATTTCGGAGGACTTAAAGCAGGAGAGCAGAAGCTATAAGGCGAAACTGGACCGGGAGATCGGGGTGGAGCAGGACGATACCCGCAAGGTTGGGGAAGTGGTTGAGCACCATATCTTTGGCAGGGGAACGATCGAGGAGATCGATGTGAAGAGGTCGAGCTATCTGATCCGGTTTGAGAAGTTCGCGCAGCCCAGAAGCATCTCATGCCGCTATTTTGAGCATGAACATGAGGATATCAGGCAGAAATATATAGGGCAGGAAAACACAGCCGCTTCAAATACCAAATGTTTCAAATCCGCTGATGACTGGGGGGTGAAACAGGGGCTTGACGACGCAAACAAATGTTTAGGGATCGAGGGTAGCAAGAAAGAACGTCGTTGGTCTGAGTCTGTTCTGGAAACAAGATTAGGGGAGTCTGCAGATGACAGGAGGGAGCAACAGGCGGATAATGGAAAGAAAGAACAGAAGGATCATGCAGCGGGATCGGTCACAGTGGGAAAAACGGTAGATGCAGGGTTGATGCCATATAATATGTATGTGGATCAGGACATAGAGACAATTGCAGATAGGGCTGCTTTGTCTGATGGTATTGTGTTTGACGTCGAAGAAACAGAGCGCAGTGAAGAAAACAAAGAAGTATATGCCTGTGAAGTGTGCGTAGTGGAAGAAGCAGAGCACAGTGAAGAAAACAAAGAAGTATATGCCTGTGAAGTGTGCGCAATCGAAGAAACAGAGCGAAGTGAAGAAAACGGAGAAGTAACTGTCTGCGAAGTATGCGTAGTGGAAGAAACAGAGCACAATGAAGAGAACAAAGAAGTATATGCCTGTGAAGTGTGCGTAGCCGAAAAAATAAACTGTAGCGAAACGTATCAGGCTGTCGGTGAGCCGGACGAAGACAACGCCCGCGAGAGTGGCTTTTTGCGGGCATTGCAGCGAAAGGTAGAACAATTAAAGAGCGATACTCCGAATCTGTGGAAAAGCGACGACGTTCCTCACGATGGATGGACATGTTCCGGGATAGAAGATCTGGGCGCACCGGTCGGGATCTGTGAAATGTGCGGCTACCAGATCATACGGTATGCACATCACATGGAGCACCCCCGATACCACAGCCTGACGGCGGGCTGTGTCTGCGCGGGAAGGATGGAAGGTGACATCGAGGCGGCAAAACGGCGCGAGGCAGACTGCAAAAACAGGGAGTCGAGGCGTGCCAGTTTTTTCAAAAAGAAGTGGAAATACTCTAAAAAGGGAAATGAATACCTGAAAACGGATGGGCATGTGATCGTGCTCTGCCAGCTTGAGCGGACGGGGAATCAGTGGAAGTACGCGATCGACAATACATTTTGCAAAACCTTATATTCAAACAGGGACACAGCTGCAGCTGCGGTTTTTGATGCGCTGGAGGAAATGAGGGGGAGCAGGGAAACTGAGAGGAAGATAGATCGTGGAATATGAAGAATGCATGAAGCAGGGGGTGGGCGGGAAGGATCACACAAAATGATTTGCAGTGAGCATGACTTTTTCTGTTGCGCGGAAGGTTAAAGAGGGAGATAGCATTGCGATCGCCAGGGTTTCAAACACGCTCTGGTACACCGTTTTCTTGATCCTCGTATACAAAGTGCTTGATATTTGCGTCAGTGCAAGGCGGAGGAAGGAGACATAGCGGTGGCTACGGTGACTGACGACAACATAAGGACTGTTCCAGTCCTTTGCAATGGCACAAATAGCGAGTGTTTGGTATAGGAGGAATTAAAAAAACGGTGTATTAGTAAGTACTACTCGTTTCGCAGTGCTGCAAGCGGGCTTAAATGCATCGCGCGAAATGCCGGGAAAAACCCCGCGACCATACCCATCACAACAGAAAACACAATCGCCAGCAATGCCAGCCAGAATGGTATGTAAGAAATTCCCTGATAGGCAGAACTCTTGGCAGCAATGTTTATGATGGCAGACACTCCATAGCTCAGCAGCAATCCGATACATCCACCCACGAGACCAATAAAACCAGCTTCCATAAGAAACGTTCGATGAATATCTGTCAGATCACATCCCAGAACTTTTAAAACTCCGATTTCTTTTGTGCGCTCATAGATGGACATCATCATGGTGTTGGCTATGCCAATTGCCGCCACAAACAGGGATACCGCACCGATTCCGCCAAGAGCCATCTGCATTGTGCGCATTTGTTCCTGCGTCTGTTTCAGCCACTCGGTATTGCTGTTTGCCTCAAATCCCATGTCACGGATTGCTTTCTGAATCGGTTCCACGGATTCCATGCGGTCTGCCCTGACATAGATACTGTTATAATAAATCTGTTTGTACGCCCTGCCGTTTTTATTCGTCGGCTGCCCCGGAATCGCCCTGCTGCGAAACGTCTTTTTCAGGTGCTGCTTTAGGGCATCCAAATCTGCGTACACCTCATAGCTGCCGTTTTTATATTCATCATCACCGCCTGCCAGAATGCCGCTGGCCGGAATCAGAAACTTTTTGGGCGGTGCGGAAGATGTCTGATCACCCGAAGGATTTTTAAAGCGGTTATACGCCTCAATATCAAAGATATAAAAGATGGTATCTTTCATTAAATTGATCTTGGGCACTGGCGCATTTCCTTTTGCCGCATAAAACTGATTTTTTACCTGATTGCCAAAAAACAGCTCCAAAGGCCCACCCGCCGACGGGAGTCTTCCTGTTCCGACTTTCAGGTTCATCGCCTGCAGCGCTGACTGATTCATTCCCTGTACCGAAAGGTAACACTCAAAATTTTTGTATTTTGCAAGCACCTGTGTCTGCAGTACAGGCGAGACCAGCCTGACATGTTCCATTTTTGCAATCTCCTCCACCACCTTATCGTCAAGCCTTTTTGGCTTCTTTCCTTTTGTCTGGTTTCCTGCCTCCTCATTTAGATACACTGTAATCGTCGTAAGCCCGCCCGCTTTTTCAATTTGTTCCAGTGTGCTTCTTCTCAATCCTAATCCAAGGGAAAGCATGACCACAATGGAAGCAGTGCCTATCACTACCCCCAGCACTGTCAATATTGTCCTTAACTTTCTGCGCAGTAGATTTGAGACACTCATACTAAGCAAATCCACTATTCTCATAGTATACCTCCATTTCTTTTTCTGTGCTTTCCGGCATCCTGTCCGTTATGCCTTTTCCTCCAGGCGATACCCCAGCCCCCAGTATGTAGCAATCCGTACCTTTGACTGCAGCCGCGCCAGTTTCTTCCGCAGAAGAGAGATGTATGCCTCCACATTATTGTCTGTGACAGCGGCATCATAACCCCACAGGCGAGTAGTTCTGCATCTTCAAAAATTCATCACGGACCACATCTGTTGTGTAATTGTGTAACGGAGGCTATAAATTCGCCCTTTTGAACCGGAATCTCTCCGCTGCCGGTTTGTCTGCCATACAATGTCTCGTTCAGCACAACATTTCCTTTCTGGAGCATAACGACGATTGTCGAGCCGCCAAACGCAAAGTATCCTTTTTCATCTCCTGCCCACACACGGCTTTTATCGGTTTTCTCGCGAAAATTATTGATTTTACCCACCAACAGCGCGCCGATTTCCATCTGGACTACGATTCCGATTTTACCTGCTGCGATCACCTCATATTCCCTGCTGTTCTGTGCAAACACAGGAACAGTACGCAGTGCAATCGGTCTGACGCAGTGCAGCTTCCCGCAGATTTTGCGCGCACGGAGAACTTTGCCCCCCACTGCATAACCGTATCTGTGATAATGCTGCGGAGTCAGCCGGAATATTAGCAGCACTCCATCCCGAAAACGCTCGGCAAGCTCTTTGTCCATTAGGAGATCGTCCAACGTAAACTTTGTATGTTTGATGTCAAACTTGGCGTTATCACTAATTTTTTCGACAGAGAGCAGCCCGTCACACGGACTGATAAGGTGTCCATACGTCATATCACAGGACTCCAGCTTCCTCTTTCTGGTAAAAAAAGCATTAAAACTTGAAAATCCACCCTCCGGAACCTCAATATTATCCATACAGATGTGATATCGCCGGACATAATACGGGACAAGCCAGCGTGAGACAGGAGAAGACAAAAAACGCCCTGCCATTTGTGAAACTTTGGGCTGTACAAGCAGTTTCAAAATCATCCTGCCCGGAAGTGTCCTGTATAAGAAGCGCAGCACCAGCGAGTCTTTTGTGCCAATAAAATTCTTTTTCATAACGGATCAGCCCCCATCAGAAAAAGGAGTCCGATCGCCTCAAAAAAACCTATTATCAGTATCCCTGCCTTTGCCAAAAAACCTGGCTTTTTGATTTCCACAGGCGTCAGGTACCCGATTCCCATCAGTATAAGCAGAATTGGAAAACAAATGCTGGTTCTGCATATCCTGAAGTGATGGATCAGATAAAAAAACGGAAGCAGTATGGCTGATGTCGTGACAGGGACTCCCAGAAAACTCCTACATCTCCTGTCTGTCTGTTCCTGCCGCTTCTCCTCTAACACATTGAAATACGCAAGACGAATCAGGGCACACAAAACGAACAGCGCGCAGACAAGCCCGACCGCAGCATTTTTTCCGGTGATCATATAGACAAACACACCCGGCAGAACCCCGAAGCTGACGAGGTCACTTAGGGAGTCGATCTGTATGCCAAACCGTTTTCCATCTGCTGTACGGTCTGCCTTGGTGGAAGCTACTGCCCCGTCAAACATATCACAGAATCCCGCAGACATCAGGCAGAATACTGCCTCCCAATAGTTCTGACTGACAGCGCGCAGGATACCGCAGAATGCAAACAGCATGCCACAGTAAGTCAGTATTACCGTATAATCATAATGTCCTAACAATCTCTTCTTCATTTTAGTTCTCTCCTCCTTACCTTTCAGCAATTCTCACTGCATACCAATTTTACCAAACACGAGGCTGTACACCAGAATACACCACGGTTTTCCCAATATGATAATCCAGATAAATTTCCGGCTGTCCATTTTTAACAGCCCGGAAAGATAACACAGGAAATCATCCGGAAACAATGGAAGCAGCGTCGCTATAAACAAAAATCGTTCGTATGACTTGCTTTTCTCCACACGTCCGCTCCATTTCTCATACTGCTTTTGTGAAAACATGGCAAGAACGATATCCACACCGTATTTCCGCGCAAGAAAGTATGCTGCAATCGAACCTGCACTGATTCCAATGTAGTTGCACCAGAAACCCGTCATGCTGCCGAACGCAACCGCACCTGCCGCGCAGCCCAGATATCCAGGAAGCACCGGCACCACCACCTGAAACGCCTGAAAGAATGTGAGGATCAAAGGCGCTGCCACACCAAATCCTTTCATGTAATCCTGCAGATCCTCCACTGAGGAAAATTTCTGCCCCCAGAGCTGTTTCAGGACGATCACACACACGATGGCAAAGCACGCAACTGTGCATATTTTAATCCGTTTTATATTCATGCTGTTCTTCCTTTCCAAAATTTTGTTGTAAATTTATTTAAATAAAACGAATACTTTTCTGCCATCCTGCTTTTATCCACAAATAAATAGCTTCCCTCCGCAAGCAAAATACCCGCAGCCATATCAATCAGTACGTGCTGTTTCGTTGTGAGTGTGGATATGCAGATGCTGACGACAAACAGGAGGGACACCACACGATACCATAATGGTACTTTTTCATTGTCCCGCACCGCAATCAGGCTGAACTGACTTGTAAGGCAGTGTATTGATGGAAACAGGTTGTCTGCCGCATCAATCTGGTATAGCAGCCGTATTCCTTTGTCCCATATGGAATCACCAAACACAGATGGTCTTTCATTTGTTGTCGGAAGCAGCAAAAAACAGAGCAGACATATCACCTTTGCAAACAGATCTGCGCAGACAAAGCGATACGAGCACTTGACGTCCTGCCTGCATCCGATGATATAATTCACAAGCCAGAACAGATAACAACTCCAATAGATTCCAAGCGTCCATGGCACAAATGGTATCTGTTCATCAATCCAGCTGGTTAGGTCATAGTGGTATCTTTCTGAGGTGATCAGTCTTGCACCATAATAAGTGAGTGCATTGCAGATCACCACCAGAAATAATGAGATCCACATTTCTCTCGGAAGTATTTTCTTGATTCTTTGCATGCTCGCCTCCGTTCAATTAATCAACTGTCCTGCACTTAAAACTGACCAGCCTGTATCCTCTTTGTAGTCATCTCAAAAATAGCCATTCCATTTCGGGCAAAGGCCAAAAATAACCTGCAGTACAATTCCCGAATATCATTCTCACATGCTTTGACGCAGACGGCCGTTGTTCCGTCTCCCTGGTCGGAGCTCTCCCACACCGTACTGAAATCCCTCTCCTTCATAAGCGCATCCGCCGCTGCTTTTTCTGCTTTTACACGGAAAAAGATACCGTCGGACTCTGTCAGAAGTTTCCCGAGATTATCCGGCGTGTCAAATGCGACAAGCCTCCCTTTTGACAGAAGCATCACCTGTTCACAGACTGCCTGCACCTCTGAAAATGTGTGCGAGCTGAATAGGATGGTATACATCTCTCCCAGTTTACGGATCAGATTGTGGAACTCTATTGTCTGTATCAGATTCAACCCCACAGTTGGTTCATCCAGAACAATCAACTTCGGATTACCCAGCAGTGCCTGCGCAACACCCACACGCTGTTTATATCCCTTAGAAAGTGTAGAAATCATTCTTTTTCTCACAGACCCTATCCCGGTCAGTTCCATCACGCTGTCAATCTGTTTTTGCAGGTCGGCACCTTTCATACCCTTAGCTTCCCCGACAGACTGCAGATATTCTGTCGGCGTCTCATTCATGCAGAGCAGCGGGAGATGTTCTGGAAAATACCCAATCAGTCTCCTGACTGCCATGGGATTATTAAAAATATCACAACCATCAATATGCACCCAGCCCTTCGTTGCCGGGAGACATCCTGCAATAATATTCATAATGGTGGATTTTCCCGCACCGTTTGATCCCAGAACGCCATAGATATGCCCATCCTGAATTTCAAACGACAGGTCGTCTACTGCTATACAATTCCCATAACACTTTGTTAAATGATTAACTGTTATCATACTTATCTCCTTCCTGTCAGACGCTCCCATGTGCCTCAGCAGCATATTGAAAGACGCCGGCTAAATAAAGCGGCTGCCGTATCTCCCGTACAGGCAGTCAGCATTCCCGCAGAAATTACCATTACCAGTGCAAGCACTACTCCTCCTTTCGCTCCGGCTTCTGGTTTGTTGTTCATAATACGTCTCCTTTCAATGTGTGTGTTCAGAATCAATTTCTATCTGATGATACTCATCTTATAGGATAATTCTTAAATAATTAGGGTTATGATTCTTAATAAACCTTAATTGAAAATGGGAACGACTCATTAATTATGACGCTATGGGGGAGTTCAGTTATGTCATACAATGATGTTGTGAATATTGAGGAACGTTTTGCTCAGTGCCGCAATGTGATAGGAGAGTGTATATTCTTGTGTTAAGAAATGTTAAGAAATACTTCCATAAAAAGTTTAGAAATCTATTATATGATCATATCAGATACATCAAATATACCATTCGGTGAGAAGGGATAGTCCATTTCCTCTTGTTTTGCCCGGATCATATATTTGAAAATCATGTATTAGGAAAGGAGTGAATAAAGAATCAGCAGGTTTCCCTGTCCAGTGTGTATCCCCTTCTGGGCGGGGAAATACTTGCAAAAAAGGAAGGAAACAGTAATAATAGAATTATATGGTCAGGAGGTTTATATAAAATGAAATCTAATATTACATTGATGCCAGTAAAAGAAGAAGAACTGCCGGAATTTGAACGGAAGATACAGGAAGCGTTTCTCGTTGCGGTCGAGGAGAATTTTGGCAGGCAGGAAGATCCGATCCCGTCTCATCAGGATCTGGAGAAATGCCGTCACAATTTTGGAACTGTCATGTTTCATCTGATGCAGGGCAGCTGTAAAGTAGGCGGTGTTGTTTTGAATATTAATTCCGAGACACAGCATAATTCGCTGGATTTTTTCTTTATTGCCGTGGAATATCAGAACAGGGGACTTGGGCAGGCAGCGTGGAGGGCAGTTGAGGAGACCTATTCGGAGACAAAGGTATGGAGTACAGTGACACCGTATTTTGAGAAGCGCAATATTCACTTTTATGTAAATCGGTGCGGCTTTCATATTGTTGAATTTTGGAACACATATCATGCAGCCCCCGATGCGTTTTCGGAACCGCACAGGGCAGAACAGCCTATTGGAGAGGATGAAGCCTTTTATTTTGAAAAGATAATGGTAAAGTAAAAATATAATATTTGATATGGAAAATAAGAACATGGATAATAATGCAGATAAAATAAAGATATTGATAATAGAAGATGATCCCGATATCCGTGAGGGCGTCCGCATTCTGTTAGAGAGTGAGGGTTTTGCAGTAGTTGAGGCGGAGGACGGCAGGGACGGACTGCAAAAGCTGTTGGACGATATCAGTCTGGTGATATTGGATGTTATGATGCCGGGAATGTCGGGCATCAGGGTATGCGAGGAAATTCGCAAGAAATCGTTTGTACCGATTTTGTTTCTGACGGCAAAGGTACAGGAGTCGGATAAGCTGCTTGGACTGGTGGCAGGTGGTGATGACTATCTGACCAAGCCATTCTCCTACGCGGAGCTTCTTGGCAGGGTTAAGGCACAGATCCGGCGGTATACAGTGTACAGCGCTTCCGCAGAGGAGAGTGAAAAGACAGCCTGTCAGGAGTACATTGTGAGCGGCGGTATACAGATTCATACGGTATTTAATGAGGTACAGGTGAAGGGCAGAACGGTTGACCTGACAGACACGGAATACCATATCCTTCTGCTGATGATGCAGAACAAAGGCAAAATTTTTTCGGCGCAGAATCTGTATGAGTCCATCTGGAACGAACCCTATTTCTATAACTGCAATGGAACGGTAATGGTGCATATCCGCAAGCTGCGCGTCAAGATTGAGCCGAACGCGCAGGAGCCGGTTTACATTAAAACTGTCTGGGGAAAGGGGTATCGCTTTGAGGGAGAAAAATGAAAAGAGCAGTTCAATATATCTGGAATGGTGCTTGTTGCTGGTACTGGCAGGGGCGGTCAGCCTGCTGTTTTTTGTAGGCAGCCGGTTTTTGATAGAGCAGATGATAGACAGTTATCAGGACAATCCTGATCTGGTACAGCGCAACAACGAAAAATATATTGAAAAGCTGCAAAAGTATGTGACAGAACAAAAACTTTCATCGAGGGACTCAAAGAAGCTGGACGCTTGGATTAACAACAACAGGTTGATCTACTTACAGATAAAAAAGGGCAGTGAGTGGGTATACTTTTCCGATATAGACATTGATGAGGCGGACTGGGAAGCCTACGAGCTGGGGGTATATCCACAGCAGCGCTCCTATACGGTTTCATTCAGTGACGGGGATACGCAGGTCTTCATCATAGGAATGTATTCCTACGATGCGTACATGATTGCATTGTTGATTGATATCGTTCTAGCTTTTTTATTGTTTATGGTTCTCACTATGTTCGGAATCCGCAGGAAAATCCAGTACATTAACCAGCTGGGGCGCGATATCGAGATTCTTGAGGGCGGCAATCTGGCATATGAAGTGCATCTGCGGGGCAATGATGAGCTGACGGAACTGGCAAGGGGGCTT
>Ga0224747_10232_pt1 | contig 11546 bp, 15 predicted proteins | sample LIM_F_Water_Pos_FD_182999 | JGI IMG/M metagenome (GOLD analysis project Ga0224747, IMG submission 182999) | Enriched cells from gastrointestinal tract of the lab mouse from Pacific Northwest National Laboratory (PNNL), Richland, Washington... | ecosystem: Host-associated > Mammals > Digestive... | reverse complement strand
ACCGGGTCCCTGGGGGCAAGGGTCTGGTGGGGCTGATCGAGCCTCTGAGCCGCTGCTTCTGCGGCGGGTGCGACCGTATCCGGGTGACGGCGGACGGCAGGCTGAAGCCCTGTCTCCACTCGCAGCAGGAGATTGTCCTCCGGGGACTCTCGGGGCCGGCGCTGCGCCGGGCTATCCGGGAGGGAATTGCCGCCAAGCCGCCCCGGCATCATCTGGCGGAAACCGGCCACAGCGGGGCGGGCCGGACCATGAATCAGATTGGAGGATGAACCGATGGAGCTGACCCATTTGAACGGCCAGGGCCGCGCCCGGATGGTGGACGTGACGGAGAAGGCGGAAACCTTCCGCACCGCCCTGGCGGAGGGGTCGGTGCGCATGTCCGCAGAGACCCTGGAGCTGGTCCGCACCGGCGGGACGCCCAAGGGGGACGTGCTGGCGGTGGCACAGGTGGCGGGCATCATGGCCGCCAAGCGAACCCATGAGCTGATCCCTATGTGCCATCCCATCCGTCTGACAGGGGTGGACATCCGATTTGCCTATGGGGAGAACGCTGTCCTCATTCGGGCAGAAGCCAGGTGCAAGGGTGAGACCGGCGTGGAGATGGAAGCCCTGACGGCGGTTTCCACCGCCGCCCTGACCATCTACGATATGTGCAAGGCCGTACAGAAGGACATGGAGATCGGCGGCGTCCATCTGTGCCGGAAGACCGGCGGGAAAAGCGGCGATTACGAAAAGGAGTGGTGACATGGCGCGGGTAACGTCTGTGAACATCAGCGAGAAGAAAGGGACCGTCAAGCATCCTGTTGAGGAGGCCCGTTTGCTGCCCCATCACGGCATCGTGGGCGATGCCCACGCCGGGGACTGGCACCGGCAGGTCAGTATGCTGGCGGAGGAGAGTGTCGATAAGCTGCGCGATCTGCTTCCCCAGCTGAAGGCGGGGGCCTTCGCGGAGAACATCAATACCGTGGGGATCGACCTGAAAAGCCTGCCCGTGGGTACCCGCCTGCAGATCGGCACAGCTGTGGCGGAGGTCACCCAGATCGGCAAGGAGTGCCACAACGACTGCGCCATCAAAAAGGCCACCGGCACCTGCGTCATGCCCACGGAGGGTATTTTCGCTGCCGTTTTGCAGGAGGGGACTGTCCGGGCGGGAGATCCCGTGGAGATTATCGAGGAGGCGGCGGAATGAAGCTGATCCGTACACAGGACGCAGTGGGGCACGTCCTCTGTCATGACATGACCCAAATCATCCCCGGCCAGTACAAGGACGTCCGGTTCCGGAAGGGGCACGTGGTCCGGGAGGAGGACATCCCGGTACTGCTGTCCATGGGGAAGGAAAACTTGTATGTCTGGGAGATGGTCCCCGGCATGGTTCATGAGAACGACGCCGCAGAGCGGCTGTGCGCTCTGTGCGAGAACAGGCATATGATCCGCAGCCAGGTGAAGGAGGGCAAGATCGAGCTTTCCGCCGCCGCAGACGGACTGTTTCGGGTAGATACGGTGCGGCTGAATCAAATCAATCTGCTGGAGGACATCATGGTTGCCACCCGGCACGGCAGCCGGGCTGTGCGCAAGGGTGACAAGCTCTGCGGCACCCGGGTGATTCCTCTGGTCATCGAAGAGGAGAAGCTGCGCCGGGCGGAGGAGATCGCCGGAGAGCGTCCCCTGCTGGAGCTGCTCCCCTGGAAACTGAAAACCGCCGCTGTTATCGCCACCGGCAGCGAGGTGGCCAAGGGGCTCGTTGAGGATGCCTTTACCCCGGTGGTGGTTCGGAAGCTGGCGGAATACGGCATTGAGGTCACCCGGACCAGCAAGCCGGGGGACGATATGGCCTGTATCACGGAAGAAATTCTGAACGCCAGGGAGGCGGGCGTGGATATGATCCTCTGCACCGGCGGTATGAGCGTGGACCCGGACGACCGCACGCCGGGAGCCATCAAGTCCAGCGGAGCGCGGATCGTCACCTACGGCGCGCCGGTACTGCCGGGGGCCATGTTCCTGCTGGGGTACTTTGAGGACGGGACGCCGGTGATGGGGCTGCCGGGGTGCGTCATGTACGCCGGCCGGACGGTTTTTGATCTGATTCTGCCCTGGGCGGCGGCGGGCGTGCCCGTTACCCGGGAAGAGATCGCTGCGCTCGGCGAGGGCGGACTGTGTCTGGGATGCGAAGTGTGTACCTTCCCAAACTGCGGGTTTGGGGTGTAGCGAAAAAGGGCCGTTTGGAACGCGGGCTTTTTTATAAAGAGCATTATATGATAGGAAGAATAACGATGAAAAAATTTGCGGCTCTTGTTCTGGCGCTGACGCTTGTATTTGCTTTGACCGCCTGCGGCGGGAACAGCAAGAAAGTGGAGCTGACCGTTTTTGCCGCCGCCTCCATGCAGGAAACACTGACCGAAATCGGCGAAAATTACAAGAAGGACCACTCCAACATCACCCTGACCTTCAACTTCGATTCCTCCGGCACCCTGCAGACCCAGATCGAGGAAGGAGCGGTCTGCGACATCTTCATCTCTGCGGGCCGGAAGCAGATGAACGCCCTGGAGGAAGGCGGTAGCATCCTCGCGGGCAGCCGCTTCGACCTGCTGGAAAACAAGGCGGCTTTGGCCGTGCCGGAGGGCAACCCGGCGGGTATCAGCAGCTTTGACCAGCTCAGATCCGCCCTGGAGGCCGGGACGGTGCTGCTGGCCATGGGCAACAGCGACGTGCCCGTAGGACAGTATACGCAGAAAATATTCGCTTACTGGGGCCTGGATGAGACCGCTCTGGCGGCCTCCGGCTGTCTCACCTACGGCTCCAACGTGAAGGAGGTCGCCACCCAGGTTTCCGAGGGGGCGGTGGACTGCGGCATCATCTATGGGACTGACGCCTTCTCTGCCGGTCTGACTGTGGTGGACACCGCCACAGAGGAGATGTGCGGACAGGTCATCTACCCTGCCGCCGTGCTGGCGGGCAGCGCGCATTCCGATGAAGCCCAGGCGTTCCTTGATTACGTCCGCTCCTCCGACGGGGCCGGGGTGCTGGAGAGCGTGGGCTTCACGCCCCTGGGGTAAGCTATGGACTGGTATCCGCTGGTTAACTCCCTGCGCGTTGCGGCGATTTCCACCGGGGCCGTATTCCTTCTGGGCATCTTTGCAGCCTATTACATCGCAAAGGCGCCCCGGCTGGTGAAGGGGCTTCTGGACGTGGTCCTCACCCTGCCGCTGGTGCTGCCGCCCACGGTGGTGGGATACCTGCTGCTGCTGGCGCTGGGGCCGCGTCGGCCTCTGGGGAGCTGGATATTGGAACACTTCGGGGTGCGGCTGACTATGCAGTGGTGGTCCGCCATACTCGCTACCGTGGCGGTGACCTTTCCGCTGATGTATCGTACGGCACGGGGGGCTTTTGAGTCCTTTGACGAAACGCTGGCCCAGGCGGGGCGGACCTTGGGACTGAGCAATGCCTACATCTTCTGGCGCATACGGATGCCGGTGTGCCGTCAGGGAATCCTGGCGGGGACGGTGCTGTCCTTCGCACGGGCCCTGGGGGAATACGGGGCCACGTCCATGGTGGCGGGGTACACCCCGGGGCGGACCGCCGCCATCTCTACAACCGTCTATCAGCTCTGGCGCACCGGCCAGGACGGGCTGGCCCTGCGGTGGGTACTGGTGAATCTGGCCATCTCGGCGGCGGTGCTGCTGGCGGTGAACCTGCTGGAGCGGAAGGAGACGGGGAAATGGCGCTGACGGTGCAGATCAGAAAGCGATACGGGGACTTTATGCTGGATGCGGACTTCTCTGCCGGGAACGGGGAGACGCTGGCCTTGCTGGGGGCCTCCGGCAGCGGGAAAAGCACGGCCCTCCGGTGCATCGCGGGCATCTGCCGCCCGGACCGGGGGAGGATCGAGCTGGACGGCGAGGTACTGTTCGACAGTCGGCAGGGCATCGACCTGCCGCCTCAGAGGCGGAGGATCGGATACCTCTTCCAGCAGTATGCGCTCTTCCCCCACATGACCGTGGAGAAGAACATCGCCGTTTGTCTGGACAGACGGCGGCAGGCGCAGGCAGGGGAGCTGATTGCCCTGCTGCGTCTGGAGGGTACGGAAAAGCTGCTGCCCCGGCAGCTCTCCGGCGGGCAGCAGCAGCGGGTCGCTCTGGCCCGGATCCTGGCATCCCGGCCCCGGGCGATTTTATTGGATGAGCCCCTGTCCGCGCTGGACGTCTGCCTGCGGCGGCAGCTGGAGCAAGAGCTTCGGGATGTGCTGGCCCGATTCGGCGGACCGGCAGTATGGGTCAGTCACGATCTGGGTGAGGTCTGCCGCAGCTGCAGCCGGGTCTGTGTGCTGGAGGACGGGCGGTCCGCTCCGGCAGTGGGGACGCGGGAGCTGATTGAGGCCCCCGGTACGGCGGGCGCAGCCCGGATCTCCGGGTGCAGAAATATAGTACGGGCCTGTCCGGGGACGGAGCCGGGACTGGTCCGGGTTCCGCAATGGGGCGTGACCCTGCGGGTCGCCGGGATATGGCCGGAGGGCGCTTCCCTGCTGGGCATCCGGGCGGAGCGGGTGCGTCCGGCAGAGGAGGGGGAGGAGAATGCCTTTCCCTGCCGGGTGCAGCAGATCGTGGACGATGTGTCCTCCGTGGAGGCAGTCCTTGTCCCGGAGGGGGCAGAGGAGGGAGCGGAGGCGCTCCGGATGGAGGCAGGACGGTCGGAGTGGGCCGCCCTGTCCGGCAGGGAGAGGATCTGGATATCCTTACCGCCGGAGGATATTTTATTTCTGCGGGAATGAGGAGGAAACAGGATGTATACAGCAGCAGTGGTGACAGTCAGCGACCGGAGCTTTCGCGGGGAGCGTCCCGACGGGGCGGGCCCCGTGGCGGCGGAGATGCTGGAGGCGGCGGGGTATCAGGTGGTGGAGCGGATCATCGTTCCAGACGAGGAGGAGGACATCCGCGCGGCCCTTGTCCGTCTGGCGGACGAGAGGGACGCCGCCCTCATCGTGACCTCCGGCGGCACCGGGTTCTCGCTCCGGGATGTGACGCCGGAGGCCACGGCGGCGGTCTGTCACAGGATGGCCCCCGGCATCCCGGAGGCCATGCGGGCCGCATCCATGGCGGTTACGCCCCGGGCCATGCTCTCCCGGGCGGCGGCGGGCATCCGGGGGCGGAGCCTCATCGTCAATCTGCCCGGGAGCCCCAGGGCGGTGCGGGAAAATCTGGAGGCGGTGCTGCCCTCCCTGGGGCACGGGCTGGAAATGCTGCGGGGCGGTCCCGCGGACTGCGGGAGTGTTACAGGATAAGCAGCAGGCCCAGAGCAATCAGGAGTTCCTCGTCCCCGCCCTCCCGGAAGAGGAGGAAAATAATCAGGAGGAGAATCAGGTCTCCTGTGTCGATGTCTTTTAAGTTCAGTTTTTCCAGAATGCCGGAGAACAGCCCCTTGCCGGAGGACGCCGGTCCGCCGCCCGGCGGGGGCGGAAATCCTCCGGGGCCACCCGATACCGGAGGTGGCTCCGGCCCTCCGGTATCCGGGGGAGGCGGCGGGGCTTCCTCTACCGGGATTCGTTCGTACCGGCCGGCATCGTTGCGTATGTACCGGTTATACATCGTTCTCCCCCAAGGATTGCAGCAGCTTTTTGCCCACGTGGATCAGGCGGGCGGTTTTGGCCGCACGCTCCACCTTGTCCCGGCGCTCCGGCTTCAGGAAGGGCCGCAGGGCGTACAGCAGCTGCATCCGCTCGTCGTTTCCGCCGCCTGCCAGCTCCCCCGCCAGAGGCAGCAGCCGCCCGATCAGCTTGGGGTCGATCTGTCCCAGAAGACTCCCCAGGCCGGACAGGCCGTCGGGGATGCCGGAGGAGGCGTTCTCCGGGGGCGCCTCCGGCTGCGGAGCCGCAGGTCCCCCTTCCCCGGACGGTTCCCCGCCGCCGCCCAGGTTCAGGGACTGGGCCAGATTCATGATCTGCCCCATGGACTCCGGATTGGACAGGATGGCATTCAGTTTTTCCTCAAAATCGCTCACCGGGCCATCCCCTCCTCTCCGGCGTCTAAGTTACTTGAAGTTTTTCCCCAGCCTCTGCAGCAGCTCCGCGCCGCCGGGCGTGGAGGTGATAGACTGGATCAGGGACTTGAGCTGGGCGGTGTCGCCCTTGGCGGCCCGCTCCGCAATCTTTTGCAGGGATGCCTGGTCTTTGCCCTGGGTCAGCATGCCGGCCAGGGCCTGGGCGTCCGGGGAATTGGCCAGCTGCTCGATCAGCTTCTTGTCCCCCAGCGCCTGCTGGAGCTTGGACTGGTTATTCTGTCTCATACGGTTCCTCCGATTAAAGTGTAATAAAGCTGCCGGGCGTCAGTCTGGGCCGGACGCTGCGGTGCAGCCTCTTGACCATCCGGCAGGACCGGTTTCCTTCCAGTATATGTGCCGGAGCGGAAAAATGTTCCCCTCTCTCCCGCAATATGCGGGAGAGAGGGGACGCTCCTTTGGCGGGCTGTCCTTGCCGGATGCCGCCGCGACGTTTCAGCTGCGTTTGCTGTAGGTTCGTTTGCGTTACCTTGCTTCATCAATGGTCCAGGGGAGGAAGGGGAATATGGGTTTCCGCTGCCCGCAATTCTCTATGCAGCCGGACTGCCATAACCGCAGTGACAATAGCTGATATGACATCTGCTGCCGGCTGCGCACAGAGAACGCCGCTCAGTCCCCAGACTGCCGGAAGTGTCAAAATGACAGGCACAAAACAAATGCCTTGACGGCAGGCGCCGAGGACACATCCCTCTGCGGCTTTTCCCATTACAAGGAACAGGAACGAATACACCGTGTAAAACCCAAAAAGAATGAACGACAGGCCGTTTGCCCGCAGAGCGGCAGACCCAACACGAACCATCTCCGTGTCTTCTTTTGTGAACAGAGATACGATCTGCTCAGAGAATATCACGGCGGCGAGGCCAAAAATTGCACAGAAAATGGTAGACCAGAGAACTGCGGTTTTGATCGCCTCCCTCAGCCGGTCAAACTTTTTCGCGCCATAGCTGAATCCGGCGACAGGCTGAAATCCTTTCAGGAATCCAAAGACGATCAGCGTTCCCATAGACATGATTTTTGTAACCGGCCCCATGGCGGCCAGGGCGGAGCCTCCGTGTTCTTTGGCCGCACTGTTTATCATGCTGATGGAAAGACTGGTCAGAAGCTGGAAAATCAGGGTGGGAATACCGATTTTCAAAATTTCAGCCATGATCTCTTTCGTAAAGCAGCACTGTTTGATACTGAAATTGAACACGCTCTTTTTCCGGAATATGTAGTACAGATAAACCGATGCGGAAACAATCTGAGAAATTGCCGTTGCAATCGCCGCGCCGGCTATGCCGAGGTTCAACGCGTAGATGAAAACAGGGTCTAAAACCACATTCAGCACTGCACCGGCCATCAGCGCACACATGGCCGTTTTCGCTGCGCCCTCACTGGAAACAATGTTATTCATTGTGACATTGAACACGTTGAAAACAGAGAACACGATATAGATGCGGGTGTAGGTGACGGCATATGGCATAACACTTTCGATTGCGCCAGCTTGCTTCAAAATCGGTTCCAGAAAGATTAAGGAGAACAGAATCACGACCGCCCCAATCGAAACGCCGCTGTACAGGGCCGTACTCGCCACCTTGTTTGCCTTGTCCGTATCCCCCTGGCCCAGCAGTCTGGACAGATAGGCGGCAGCGCCATTTCCGAACAGCAGGCCCAGGCCGACAACGATCTGTCCCAGGGGAAAGGCCACTGTCACCGCGCCCATCTGGCCGGTTCCCAGCCCGCCTGCAAAATAGGTGTCCACAAGATTGTAGAGTGCGTTAACGAGCATACCGGCCATTGTTGGAACCCCCAGCGCCAGGAGGGCCTTGGGCATTGGCGCACTTCCCAAAAGCGCCATTTTTTTGTTTCCGTCCATAAACTGCTCCTTTCTCTTGACAGCCAGTGTAATTTGAAGTAGTATACTTTATAGCAGCTGTCAGCCAGCACATACTACTATAATTTATAGTAGTTGTCAAGTGTGAAAGGGGATTTCTTTATGGCAACGATTGATCTGATTGTCCTTGGGATGCTCAAGAAGCAGGCGCTGAGCGCCTACGACATTCAAAAGCTGGTGGAATACCGCAATATTTCAAAATGGGTAAGAATCAGTACGCCGTCCATTTATAAAAAGGTCATTCAGCTGGAAGAAAAAGGGCTGCTCCAAAGCGTCCCGGTGCGGGAGAACAATATGCCGGAAAAAGCAGTATACTCACTGACGGCCAGCGGTGAGCAGGAATTTGAGCGGCTTATGGGGGAACTCTCCGCTCAGCCGGTCCGTATGTTTCTGGATTTCAATGCTGTGATCGTAAATCTGGACAGCGTTTCTTTGGAAATGCAAAAATCCTGTGTTGCCCTTATCGAAAAAAATATACGGGATCTGAAAGACTATCTGGAAAAGAACCTCCGCGAAAAAGAAAACGCACCGGAGGTTCCTGAAATCGGTATGGCTGTCCTGCGTCAGCAGCTTATTCTGGCTGAAACGATGGAGACCTGGATTGAGGAATTGAAGAAGCGGGTTTAAGAATCTGTATTCACAACCGTTGAACGCCGTCTGGCCGGTCTTTTTTTCGCCATATGGGATTCTGCAACGGCCCCATCCGTGGACCCGCCTGCGGCGGGCCTGGCGCTTCACGGGAAAAGCTCCTTGTCTGACGAGAAAAATCCTCGTCCTTCCGGCATCCCCTGGTTATGAAGACAGGTTCTAAGGGCTGTTTTCCTGCGAGAAAAAGGGGCAGTGAAACCGCACATCAATGTGGTTTCACTGTCCCTTTTTGCAGCTGTTTTATCGGGTAATCGTAAAGTGACGTCGCAGCAGTCCGCTGGCGGGCACGCCGTACAGGCGGGGCAATTCCGGCAGCGGCTCCCCGGCAGGCAGGGCCTCGCCTATCTGTGTACAGCCTGGGAGGTATCGCCCGGCGTCTCCGCCGGTTCCGCCTGCCGGCCATTCCAGTAGCCGCACCAGGGGCGGAGGGTGCAATTGGCGCAGTCGGGACGGCGGGCCACGCACACCGCACGGCCGTGGTGGACCATCCGGTGGCAGAAGTCGCTGCTCTCCTCCGGGGGGATGCACCTGCGCAGCTGCATCTCCACCTTCACCGGGTCCTTGCTGCCGTCCGTGAGGCCCAGCAGGCCGGTGATCCGGATGCAGTGGGTATCGCAGACGTAGCCCTCCTGTCCGTAGACGTCTCCGAGGATCAGATTGGCGGTCTTCCGGCCTACGCCGGGGAGGCGCAGCAGGTCCTCCATGGTATCCGGCACCCTGCCGCCGTACTCCTCCACCAGCATTCTGCTGGCCGCCACGATATCCCGGGCCTTGGCCCGCCAGAAGCCCGTGGAGTGGATGATCTCCCCGACCTCCTCCTCCGTGGCGGCAGCCAGGGCCTCCAGAGTGGGGTATTTCGCGTACAGGATGGGGGTCACCAGGTTCACCCGGGCATCGGTACACTGGGCTGCCAGACGCACGGAAAACAGCAGCTCATAGGCCTTGTCCGGGTCGAAGTCCAGGGAGCAGGACGCGTCGGGGTACAGATTTTTCAATTCTTCGATAATGGCCGAAACGGCCCTGGAGTCTTTCATGTCCATCACCTCGGGACCATTCTATCATATGATCCGGCAAATTTCGAGGGGACCGGCAAAAAAAATTTTTACGCGGGCGGGCAAATATGGGCGGGTTTATGCTATAATAACCACAAAGCATTTACAGGGAGGATCTGAGTATGCCGGCTATGGAAGAACTGAACGAACGGTTCCGGGCGGACCGGTTCGCGGCCCAGGCGGGGGTGGAGATCAGGGAGGCGGAGCCGGGACGGGCCCTGTGCGCCATGCCCCTGCGGCCCTGCCACATGAACGCCAACGGCGCGCCTATGGGCGGGGCCATCTTCACCCTGGCGGATTTTGCCTACGCGGTGGCGTCCAACGGGTTTACCGACAGGATCATCGTCTCTCAGCAGGTGGCCATCACCTTTCTTGCTCCCGCCAGAGGGACGGAGCTGCTGGCGGAGGCAAAGTGCCTGAAATCCGGGCGGACCACCTGCCTCTATGCGGTGGACGTGCGGGACGAGCTGGGGACCTATGTGGCCCACGCCACGGTGAATGGATTTACGGTAAAATAAGAATATTTTCCTCATTTGGGGAACCAGACGGCGGGGCTCTTCGTCTGAACGGATAAAGGAGGCTGCTGTTATGCGTAAAATTTTGATGCTTTTGCTGACCGCCGCGATGTGCCTGACGGCCTGCGGGAAGGACGCGCCTTTGCCGGAGGTCCCTGTGGAACCGGAGGCCCCGCCTGCCGCCGCAGCGCCGGAAGCCGTGCCGGTTCCCGCACCGGCCACCCCGGAGGAACCGGAGATGGTCACCGTGTGGAGCGGGTGGCCGGGGGTGACGCTGTCCCTGCTTCAGGAGAACTACCCTGTGGGAGTGCAGGAGATCACGTTGGTACTGGACAACCGGAGTGAGATGGAATTTGACTACGGCGAGCATTTCTCCTGCCAGAAGTTTGTGGACGGTGCGTGGCAGCCTGTCGAGTTTCAGGATAAGGTGTTTTTTCATGACATAGCCTGGATCCTTGAGGCCGATTCTGTAAGAAAACTGCGTCTGAACATGGGGTGTCTGGAGCAGCCACTGGATGAAGGATTCTACCGCCTCACTGGAGAGATTATTTATCGGGCAGACTCCATGGCAGAATTGGAAGCATGGCAGCTGGACTTCCGAGTAAAGGCAGAAGCACAGCCGGAGCCGGACTACGCCATGTATATTTCAAAGAAGCCTGTCCCTACTGTAGACGGATGTCTGGTGACGGACCGGCTGCCGGTGTATCTCATCAACAACACCGGCAAGGACGGACAGGTGCTGCACATCCCCCATCTGGAGCGCCGGAATGAGACAGGAGGATGGGAGGAAATCCCCTATCAGGACAACGTAGGATTCTGCGGTACGCCTGATCCCCTGCCCGCCGGAGGCGCGGAGTGGTCGGAGGATATGCTGTACCTCTGGGGGGCTCTGGAGGACGGACGGTACCGTCTGTCCTATAAGGTCGGGGATACCTTCGACACAGAGGAGCGGGCGTATGGGGAGTTTACGCTCTATACGCCGGAGGAGAACCACGGCCTGCCTCTGGCGGAATGATTTCCAAACATCAAAAGCGCGTCTCCGTTCGCCGGACGGAGACGCGCTTTTTTGACGCTAGAAACACTCGTCCTCTACCAGGTGCATGACGCTCACCTCGAAGGCGGTGCGCTCCTGGGCACAGCCCTCCACCACCTTGGTATAGGCCCGGCTCTGGACGCGGCCCTCCAGAGAGAGAGCTTCGCCTACGGCCATGTTCCCGGTAATCATGGCCACCTGTCCCCAGGCGATGCAGGGCAGATAGTCCGCGCGGCCATACCGGCGGTTCACCGCCAGCATCATATCGGATATGCACCGGCCCAGAGGGGTACGGCGAAGCACCGGCGGTTTGCAGATCACACCCCGGAGGGCGATGCGGTTGCGGTCCTCTTCCTCCTCCCCGGCGGGGGTCAGGA
>Ga0224747_10230_pt1 | contig 11559 bp, 21 predicted proteins | sample LIM_F_Water_Pos_FD_182999 | JGI IMG/M metagenome (GOLD analysis project Ga0224747, IMG submission 182999) | Enriched cells from gastrointestinal tract of the lab mouse from Pacific Northwest National Laboratory (PNNL), Richland, Washington... | ecosystem: Host-associated > Mammals > Digestive... | reverse complement strand
GAAAAAGACATTGAGAATGATAACGACTTACTTATCCAAGAGAAGTTTCTTAGCAAAATAAATGAGTTAATTGATTTGGGGATTCTAAGTCAGGAGTGATATTATGTGGGGTTATGTTCTGTTAGTAATTATAGCTATAGTTCTAATTTGTGTTTTCATCTGTTTTTATATTGATTGGCAAACAGATAAAGAAATTGAAAAGAAACACAAAGAACGTGATGCGGTTGAAAATCGACTCACAGAATCTTTGAAAACGTTATGCACCCAACTTGGTATTGGCCTATCGTATCACAAAGAACTTGGTATTGCTGCTGGATGTATTCTATATCATTCAATGAATGGGCGGCTTTTTGTTGATAATGCAAGGATTGAGATTTTAGAGAAATATGAACATAAACCGTATGTTCTTGCACATGAACTTGGACATTATATGGCAATTAAACAGCGACAAGATAATTCGGAGAGTGGAGCAGACCACGAAGCCGAAAAATTATGTCGGTTGATACTTAATAAGAAAGAACAAGAATTACTTTCAATTAGTTTAAGATGTTACTTTCATGAAACGGAGGAAAATAAATGAGTGTAGTTGTTATGTCCCGTGATGCTGCAATGCGGTATTGTAATGAGTATCATAATAAGCCAGCTAATATGATTTCAATTTCTGATCCATACATAACTTATCCATGCGATCCATTTTGTTCAAAGAGAAATAATCTTATTGCGATTCTGCCCCTGTTTTTTACTGATGCAGATAAACCGGGGAAGGATGTGTATGATCGAGAGGTAACAGAAAATGATTTGATTACCGATGCGGATGCACAACTTATTAAGCAACTGCTAAATAAATATCCTGATACAGATGTGATTGTTCATTGTGATGCTGGTATTTCTCGTTCCTCTGGTGTAGCTGCGGCGATCCTGAAGGCAAGTACAGGTGACGATTCACAAATCTTTAATAGTCCTAAGTATAGGCCGAATATGCGCTGCTATAGGATGGTGCTGGATGAGTTAATGTCGGAGGACTGATATGTATTGTGATGGTCAGTGCAAGAATTTAGACGAAAAGAAGCATAAGTGCAATTTAACTGGTGAGAAATTGTCCTATATGCGCTATGGAGGGCGTAAAACAGGGTTTATTGTGTATGAACATAATGGTGTTTGCATACAAGATGAAAATAAAAAGGAGGATTCTAACAATGGGTAACAAAAAAGATAGTCTTGGGGATCGCATGAAGCGATATGAGAATGTATCTAAAGTGAGTTTGGTACGGCGTATGCCCGTTATTATTCGGCTGGATGGCAAGGCATTTCACACGTTTACAAGAGGGTTTATGAAGCCTTTTGATAGTCTGTTGATGCAGACCATGAATGATACTATGAAATACCTTTGCGAGAACATTCAAGGCTGCGTGATGGCCTATACACAGTCCGATGAAATTACGCTTGTCTTGATTGATTATCAGACACTTACAAGTGATGCTTGGTTTGATAATAATGTTGAAAAGATGTGTAGTATTTCAGCTTCTATGGCTACATTGGCTTTTAATGCTGCTTGGCGCAGGAATGTTGACGCATGGGCTGCAAGTAGGATTCCCGGATGGTATGATGGTGGTACGAATGATCCTGATAGTGTAGATCAGGCCGCTTTGAAACAAGCAGAACTGTATGTATCACGTTTTGATCGTGCGCTGTTTGATGCTCGTGCTTTTAATGTGCCGAAAGAGGAAGTTATGAACTGCTTGATTTGGCGGCAGCAGGACGCTACTCGTAATAGTATCCAGTCTGCGGGTCAGGCCCAGTTCTCACACAAGCAGCTTATGGGAAAGTCTTGCAATGAAATTCAGGATATGCTTTTTACTCAAAAGGGTATTAACTGGAATGATTATCCTACATCTTGTAAACGGGGTACGTGTTGCATTAAAAAGCCCGTAACTTTTGATGCCAGAGACAAGTCAGGGAAAGTTACAGGTATTTGTTCTCGTAATAAGTGGGTAATTGATACTGAAATTCCTATTTTCAATCGGGAGCCTAATTATATCAATTCCCGTGTATTTGTTGGTGGTTAAGTATGATTTATTGTACTGGTGACATTCATGGTGATGTACGAACACTATTGAATTGGCTTGACAAATGCCGCATTCCTCATCAAAAAGACCAGATAATTGTTTTGCTTGGCGATGTAGGAGTGAACTACTTCGGCAACTTACATGACCAAGAAGCAAAGGTTCTTTTGCAAGACAGTAATCGGACATATTTTTGTATTCATGGTAATCATGAGCGTAGGCCAGCAAGTATTGCTACATATCATTCTGATATTTGGCATGGTGGAGCAGTTTATATTGAGGATGAATATTCTAATCTTGTCTTTGCACAGGATGGTGAAGTGTTTGATCTTGAGGGGTTACAGACACTTGTACTTGGTGGAGCCTATAGTATTGATAAATGGTTTCGTTTGCAAAGTGGATACCACTGGTTTGATGATGAGCAGATACCAGAGCAGCGGCGCATAGTTATTCTGGATAAGGTAAAGCAGCTTGACAAAGTTGATCTGGTTCTGTCTCATACTTGTCCTTTCCAGTGGCAACCAACTGATTTGTTTTTGTCTTATATAGACCAGAATACCGTTGATAATTCTATGGAACGTTGGCTTGCTGAAATTGAAAAGAATCTGAATTATCGTTATTGGTTGTTTGGACATTTTCATGATGATCGTTCAATTAATGATAAAGCACAGATGCTTTTCAAGAATGTGATTGATTTAGAGTTTTTGAAGGAGTGATTTAATGAACAATGTTTTTATTAAAGGGCAAATTCCAGATTTGAATTTGGATCGCAAGCTGAATTTGCATAATGGTTCTTTGATTATTGTTAAACACAAAGAAAGTATTACTGGTATTTTTATGGTTGTATCATTCCGTGATAATAAGAATAAATATAATGGCAGTAATACTACATCATATTGTTCGCTTGTTAATTTGGATAATGGTTCTCTTACTTTTGAAGAAAGATGCAGTAGAAACACAACTGTTCGTAGAGTGCTTAATCATATTCTGCGTCTTGGGTTCTCAATGTCTTATAATCCAGATTCAAAAGAAAATGATGGTCAGATGAAAGACTATGACATTGATTATTATGGAAATGGAACATATAAGATTGAAATTGATTTGAGGTGAAATAGATGGGGTTTGTTATTACTGACGATGGTAAGGAAATTATCATTGGCGATCCTGAAAAGAATATCCAACAAAGCGTAGATTCTATTAAAAAGTCTGTGGATTACCTTGTTAGAGATAATAAGGCTTTACGTGCAATAATAAAGGCATATGATAAAAAGGCTGGCATTAAGGCCAAGGAGGATGAAATTCGATCAATTCATCAACGTGCTATTACCGTTCTATCACCAAAGGAATATGAACGAGATAAGGCATTTAGAGAGCGACACCATAAGTCTTGCAAGAATGGAAGTCGATTTATTTATGACCTTCAAGGAACAGGGATCGGAACTATTGTAAAGGTAAGGTGTCCAATTTGTGATGTTGAAGAAGATATTACAGATATGGATAGCTGGTAAAGGAGGAATGAAATGAACAAACCGTATGATTCTGGTCTAATTGTTGGACGTTTTCAGACATTTCATAAAGGACACCAACGACTTGTAGAAACCGGGCTTACTCTGTGTGATAGGTTACTTATTCTTGTTGGCTCTGCACAGGAATGTGGTACTGTTAGAAATCCTCTTAATATTCAAACACGTATTGATATGATTCGTACTGTGTACGACACAGATAGGATAATGATTTATGGTTTGAGTGATATGACAAATGAAAATGATATTCGCCCCGAATGGGGTAGGTATCTACTTGGTAATGTAGATCGTTATTTGTATAAGGCTCCAGAACTTATGATTTATGGTAATGATGAATCAAGAAGTCGTTGGTTTGATGTAGAGGATATAAAGGATACGTCTGAATTTATTGTGAATCGTGGCAGTTTACCTATTAGTGCTACCATGCTGCGTACTATGATGGTTCAGGATAATCGTAAGGACTGGATGCAATGGGTTGATCCCCGGCTACATAAAATGTATGATCGTATTCGTACAGAACTGATGACCGTTTCGTATTATCAGGACATGGCTAAAAATTTTTGAAACAAAATTTAAAATATCCCTTGACAATAACGGTATATTCAACTATAATAAATAATGTCAGGAGCAAGGAACTGACAATGATTTAAAAGTGAATAACGACATAATCAATAACTGGAGGGTGCAAAATATGAACGTCGAAACCAAAGCAAATGTTGGCGACACTATTTATTTTTTGAAACGGATCAATCGTGTAACTTGTCCCTTATGTAATGGAGATGGCAAAATTATTCTTACGCCAAAGGTAAGCGCAAGTTCGATTGGTGAGCAAATTGTTGAGCAATTTATGAATGCTTCTATGGGTAATGTTAAAGAGTATGATTGTCCTGAGTGCGGTGGTAAGGGTACTGTAAAGGCTACTGGTCAGTCTCAATATGAAGTTGGTAAGGGTACTGTGATTTCTATTGAGGCCACTATGAATCAGAGGCATGAAAAGGTTATTTATCGTGTTGCAGATTCTACCAGTGCTACCAACAGAACGCTTACGGATGAAAAGCTGTATCTGGATCAGGAGGCTGCTGAAAAGCAATGTAGATTTATGAATCTGGAGCGGCGTGTAATTCCTCTGGAATGTGTGCAGATTCCTCCCTGCTTCGCCAAGACAATTCCTTGCAATGAAAAGTTGATGAAGCGTCTGAATGAGTGGCGTAGTCATCGAAAGTTTGAAACTGAGATTTATGTGGATGAGAACCTGAATCTGTTTGATGGCTATACGTCTTATCTGGTGTATCGTATGCTTGGCATTTTTGATATTCCTGTTGTGATCTGGCCTGAAGATGAAAGGAGCAAGTAAATGATTGCTGCTATTTTGCTTATGATTTGTGGTGCATTTTGGATTGTATCGAGTTTTATTAATAAAACAAAAAATGTGGCATCTACAATGTTTTATAACGTAGTCCCGTTTGTTACTGGCGTAATTGCATTTGGTGTTGCGCTGGGTATGCTGGGAGTGATTAATATTCCAGTATGACAGATATTACAATAGGCAGTACATATTATGATAGACAGATGAATCGAATTCATGTTGTTGATATTGCAGAAAATTTTAACAACAAATCTGGTGAAAACTCGAAAGTAGTTTTATACAGAAAGAATAAAGACAAAAAGATTCTACAGTCTTTTCATGATGTACTTATATCAACATTAAAAGAAAGGAAATGATGTAACAATGAAAAAGAAAATGATTGCTATTTTAATGTGTGTTGGGGTATTGGTCTGTTTGTTGTGTGGGTGTCAGCGTCAGTCAGATCGAGTTGCTTACAATATTTCAAAAGAGGCAGACAACTTTAATGTGACACGGCGATTGGAAGTTATTAATGCCCGTACTGATAAGCCTGTATTTGAGTTGATTGGCAATTTTGCTATTTCTAACAATTCAACTAATGAACTTGAGATTACAGTTGAGGTTGGTCAGGGTGTATATAAGAAGCATATGGTTTATCTTAACCAGTGGACTATTTATGTGGTTGAAGATGTAAGTGGAGCCTATGTTGATAAATACCATTATGAAGTGAACTTCCTGCCTGAGATGATTATTCCTGTTACTATTACAATGAATGATTGAGGTAATTTAGATGGATGATTTTCTGCATGAAATTCTGGAAAGCACTAAAAAGATGTTTCCGGGAGCAACCAGTGTGAATATTATAATCACAAACGGAGAAGTAAAAGCTACTGCATCGTATCATGGGGAACTGTCTGATTATTCTATGCAAAAGATTGATGGTACGTGGTGTAGCAAGCGTAAATAACGGAGTATTCAACAGGTGATGCGATATGGATGTAATTGAAAAGTATCTTCGTGAACATTCTGATGGTAAAGATTATCCAGTCTGTAGTAGTGAATTAGCGAAAGCATTTGGTGTTCCTCGAACTACGATCAGGCGCATGATTAATACTGCACGTAGTAATGGTAGTCCGATTTGTTCTGGTCAAAAAGGCTATTACATTACAAATAACAAAGAGGAAATTAAAAGTACCATTGATTCTTTGCGTGGCAGAATTAGCAAGATGGAATGTACAATTACTGGCCTTGAAAAATATTTACATACTATTTGAAAGGAGTATTCTGTATGAAAATTTCTGATGAGATTTTGGGTATTCTTTCTCGATGTACAGTAGATGGGAATACACTATATCTTCCAGACGAGCAGCTTGATCGTAAGACCTATACAGCCGTAAATAAGTGCCTCGTCAACATTGGAGGTAAGTGGAACCGAAAAGCTAAAGGTCATGTATTTGACCATGATCCGTCCGATGATTTGGATTCGATGTTGTTGACTGGCGAAACTGTGGATATGAAAAAGGTCTATCAGTTCTTTCCTACGCCCAAGGAGATTGCGCAGCAGATGTGTCAAATGGCTGACCTTGATAAGACGTGCATTGTTTTGGAGCCTTCGTGTGGGCGTGGTGATCTGGCAGACGAGATTTATGCAGTTGGTGTAGCAAATCTGCATGGAGTTGAAATCAATTCTGATATGCGTAGGTATTTGGACGATAAGCCATATACTACTGAAACTGGAGTTGATTTTCTGACATTTGCAGATATAGATGAAAACAAGAATGTGTATACACGCATTATTATGAATCCTCCATTTTCAAAGCATCAAGACGTGGATCATATTCTTGCAGCGTATAATCTGCTTGCTCCGGGCGGTGTGCTGGTGTCTGTTGTTAGTCCGTCCCCGTTCTTTAGAACGGATAAGAAATCTGTATTATTCCAGAACTGGATGAAGGAAGTTAATGCAGAAGTTGTTGATGTGCCAGAGGGCGCATTTAAAGAGAGTGGTACAATGATTCGTACTAAGATCATCAAAGCGTACAAGTAAAATAAAACTCCCCTGCCACATTTATATGTGGCGGGGGAGAGATATGGCAGCGTGGCAGAGTGGCTTAATGCGGCGGTCTTGAAAACCGTTGGCGACTAATAATCGTCCGTGGGTTCGATTCCCACCGCTGCCGCCATATTGGAGAATGGTGGAATTGGTAGACACACCGTACTATGGAGCGGCGAAGGTAGCGCAGCCTTCTTGTAGGTTCAAGTCCTACTTCTCCAGCCAAATTATTTTTTAAGAATCAGAGTGATATTATTCGATATTTCCAACAGAATTTTATTACCGTCAAGCGTCAAATACTCAGAATGGCTATCATCGTATATCTCAATTATATCGTCTGTGACAGTATAATCCAAAGTATCATCTAAACCACTCATAGGAAACTCTGCTTTGACATGGCCTGAAGATTGAAATACCAGTTTAGTATCATTATTTGCGGCGAATGATTCTCCAATCCATTCAACCGCTGTTTCTGGTGATACTACTTCGCCGTCAATCTCATAGCTGTCAACTGTCCATGTACCAACAATAGAACTTGAGTCTGATCCGCAACCTGTTAAGGTGATAAGTATAGCTATAATTGTAAAAAGTATAATAAAAGTTCTTTTCATACTTACCTCATTTCAAGACGTTGATTGACCAATCGTTTCATGTCATTTTCCCAAGCTGTTTTTCTATGGCTACGTTTCCACTTAATATACTCATTCCAGCGCACGTTAGAAGCCTCATATGACAATCCAAAAACATCCTGAATATCAGATGCCGATTGAATATGAAGCTGCTCATATAATGGCATAGGACAAAGCAAGAGGGCCGCAAAGTAATCTGCTTCAGCCTCCAGTTCAGGATTAGAAAGTTTGTTAAAATTGTTCTCTGCGATCCGTGGTTCGGCTAAGTATGATAAGTGCTTTAGAATTACGTGACCAAGTTCATGCGCCAGAGTCCATCTAATACGACCAACAACATTATTGTTCGCCGTAGAGCCATTGAAAAGTACAAGGTATCTGTTGTTAGTTATATCATAGTGAGTACAACCACTTTCGCTTTCACATAATTCCAGTACGTCATTGATAGAACATGAATTGATTTCAGCAAAAGTAGTATATGCCATTGTTTTACAGTTCTTGATTTGATCAAAGAATAGTTGCGGGTTCATTGGGAAACTGATTGTAGGTAAGCTGCGGTAAAGCTGTAGGACTTGGTTACAAATATAAGCATATCTAATCAAGCGTCTATCACCTCGCAATTATCATAGCATAGATAAAGTCCAATAATACGGACTATTCTTCATTGTCATCTTTAAACGCATAGTCAAATCCAATACGAAGCATTTGCATCATCCGCTGCGGATCGCCTTTGACCATTTTTGACTTTGCTCGTTGGATAGAAATAATATCTGGATCACCACAAATTTCATCCGCCGATGTAGGAATTTCAGTCAGGCCAAGTAGATAATCGACAGTGACTCCAAAATATTGTGCTATTGCTTTAATCTTATCTACTCCGGGCGTACTGGTAGCTTTCCATTTTTTGATTGTAGAATTTGAAAATCCACAATCACTTTCCAGACGTGCTATACTGATTTTTCTATCTTCGCACAGTTTTTGAATGCGGTCATATAAACCCATTTCCATAAAATTTCCCCTCCACTTAGAATATTATCTCATTTTATGCTTGACATTGAGAAAGCTATCTGATATAGTATGACCGTGGGCTGAGAAAATTATCTCTGCACCGTCCATTATACGGTAAATAATCTAATTTGTCAATATAGAATAGGAGTGTGATCGAGTTGCATATCAAAGCTGATCCTGTAAGCAATGTAAAGATGCTTTCTTTGTTTTCTCTGTTGAGTAAGTACGACCTTTTCCATATTTCAGCCGATAATGGTCGTGAATTTAATGCGACAGAAATTGTTGGTGATAATGCAGGGTATATGGAATTTAAACGGCTTTTTGCTAATTCGGTTCATTCCAATGGTTATGTAGTAGATATTCAGGCCATAAGTGAAATTGAGTTTATTTGCAAAACATCTTCTGTTGTATATCACATTTCCGCCTTACATACGAAGCAGCAAGATTCTATTATCAGAGAACGAAAAATATGGAAAGAAATTTCTGATCTAATGTGTGTAGATTACTTTGGTGATCGTTTAATCAGCTATGTGAAAGAATTAGATATGCTGATATTGGTAGTTGATCCATCGCTGCTGGGTGAGTTACATCCTATGGAACAGCGGCAAATTCAACACATCATCAATGTTTATTTAAATGGCTATTCTGATTCCATGCAAATGAGCCGTACTGTGTGTTTCCAGATTAAATTACATGACGGACGCAATAGAATTTATGCGGGAGTATATGATTTGGAAGGCCAGAATTCAATAACCAGTATTCCTATTTATGATGACCGGGACAAAGAAATAATTGCTGATGATCTCTACAATAAAGCACAGGGGGTATTGAAATATGCAAAAGAGATGGCAGTAAAATTTTCCTTTCAAAACTAAAGATTGTGCTTGACATTTGTGGTCAAGCATGATAGTATAATAACAGGTTATTCAATAATAGATATAGATAGGGGGGGTGCTGATATGAGGACTATAAAAAGAGGCGATATTTTCTATGCTGATTTAAGTCCAGCCATAGGAAGTGAGCAGGGTGGCACAAGGCCAGTTTTGATAGTTCAAAATGATGTAGGAAATTATCATAGTCCAACAGTAATTGTTGCTATTTTAACATCCAAATCAAAGAAAAAACTTCCTACTCATATCAGCATTCATTCAGATGAAGGTAATATTACAATGGATTCTACGGTTTTACTGGAGCAAATACGAACGATTGATAAGTTTCGGCTACAAAAATATGTTGGTAGCGTTTCCGATGATACAATGGATCGTGTTGACCGGGCCATGCTGATAAGTCTTGGCCTCAGTAATTCGGCATAATAACAGTTTATTCAAAAAACATCTTGACAAGGACGCTTAAATCTGTTATTATATTAATTGAGGTGATGAACATGATTGAGCAATCCGTTATGGATAGGTATATCGCAGAATCATCCTTAAAAATGACAGAAATGAGCAGGATCAATTTTGAAAATCTCTTGACCAGATTTTTCAATCTGAAACCTTCGGTAGAATTTGCCGATCTAAGAAAAGCAGATTTGATTGAAATGTATTCTCAGTTGAATCAACATTCTATTGGCGGGTTCATTACACATAAAAGTAAAGTTAATGATTTTGCCAAATGGATGTATGAACAAGGTTATGGATCGGCTGAATTGCTGCGTGATATTTCTGATCTAAAGTATTCGGACATAAATCACGATTATCTGTATGATATTTACTATTTCAGAGATGTTGAAGAATTATGGAATTCTATGTCGCTGATATTTGAAGATCGAGGAACGGAGTTTGATACATTTAAGGCGGCTGCTATAATGGTATGGCTGGGGATTGATTTGAATGATCTGCCAGACATATTAAAAATTGATATAGATGAATCAAGTCAAAGTATTATTCATCCAGTTACAAGACAGAAAGTTGAATTACCACCAGTTGATTTGCGTGATAAAATATTTTCCTTTTTGGTTAGCTATCGTGATGCGGATTCATGCGATACAAGAAAATTTGGCGGCAGAGTTCTTCCTTATATGCAAAGTAAATATTTATTACGAAGCTATAAGAATGCTCATCTTACAGTGATTCAACTAAGGAAAACATCTGATCCAGTAAATCAATTAGCAAAAGATCAAGAATCACAAAGAGTTTTTCAATGGAATAAAATTTACTTGTCTGGCCTGTATTATCGTATCAATCAATATGAAAAGCAGCATGGTTCAATAGAAAATGATATGAGTATGCTAAATGAGTTTTTTACGTGCAATCAGAAAAAAGAAGTTCAAAAAGAAATATCATTTGCCAGAAAGTATAAAGAATATCAAGCGTTTATGAATGCGAAAGAAAAAATAAATGTTTGAATTCGGGTTTTAAGGGGGGCCAACCTCTTAAAACTTACATAAATAACGGTATAATCAATAATAATTATATCGCAAAGTAGTTCAATCGGAAGAACGCTCTGGTGATGTGCTGGGGCTATGTTGGTTCGAGTCCAACCTTTGCGAACATCAAAATTCAATAATCAAAAAAAGGAGTAATGTAATATGACTGCTGAAACTATGACCGTACATAAGGCCCTTGCTGAACTGAAGATTCTTGGTGGTCGCATTGAGGGCGCAATTCTGAGTGGTGATTTTGTTATCACGAAGAAGAACAACCAAGATACTGTAAAAGGCAAAACGGTAGAACAGTATAAGGCCAAGACTACAGAGGCTTTCCAGAAGGCATCTGATCTGATTCGCCGCCGCAACGCAATTAAGAATGCTGTGGTTGTTTCTAATGCTAAGACTATGGTGAAAATTGGCGACAAGGAGTATACGGTGGTTGAGGCCATTGAAAAGAAGAATCACGGTATGGACTATTACATTCAGCTTCGTGATATTCTTCGCCAGCAGCTTTCAAAGCAGAAAACCGAACTGGAGAAGCATAACGCCTCTCTTCAGCAGAAGGCAGAACAA
>Ga0224747_10228_pt1 | contig 11706 bp, 13 predicted proteins | sample LIM_F_Water_Pos_FD_182999 | JGI IMG/M metagenome (GOLD analysis project Ga0224747, IMG submission 182999) | Enriched cells from gastrointestinal tract of the lab mouse from Pacific Northwest National Laboratory (PNNL), Richland, Washington... | ecosystem: Host-associated > Mammals > Digestive... | reverse complement strand
AGCATGGCACGCCCCTCCTCGGTCTTATAGATCTGCTGGCGCTTCATCGCCTCATCAAAATCTACCAGATGCCCGTCGAATTCCGGTCCGTCCACACAGGCAAACTTCACCTCACCGCCTACACTCAGCCGACAGGCGCCGCACATCCCGGTGCCGTCTACCATGACCGGGTTCATGCTGACAATCGTCGGAAGGCCAAGCTCTTTCGTCAGCAGGCAGACAAACTTCATCATAATCATCGGTCCGATCGCCACGCAGATATCATACTGCCTGCCCTGATTCTCCACCAGGTCCCGGATCACCTCGGTTACCATGCCCTTTCCGCCATACGAACCGTCATCCGTCGTTATGTAAAGATTGGCTGCCACTGCCTTCATCTCTTCCTCCAGAATCAGCAGATCCTTTGTCTTTGCACCCACGATCACATCCGCCTCAATGCCGTGCTCCCGCATCCACTTCACCTGCGGATACACCGGAGCCGTGCCAACTCCGCCGGCCACAAACAGATACTTCCGACCCTTCACCTCGTCAAAATTCTCCTTCACAAATTCAGACGGCTGCCCTAACGGTCCCACAAAATCCTGGAAGGCATCTCCCTTTCCCAGTCCTGCCATCCGCCGGGTCGATGCTCCCACGATCTGGAATACGATCGTCACGGTCCCTGCATTACGGTTATAATCACAGATCGTAAGCGGAATCCGCTCCCCTCTCTCATCCATCTTTACAATGACAAATTCCCCTGGCTGACAGGTCTTCGCCACCCGCGGCGCCTCCACATCCATCAGAAATATCTTTTCGGCCAGCCTTTCGGCTTTTAATATCTGGTACATTTCTATCCTCCTGTCTCTCTGTTTTCATACTTCCTGCCCGTTTCCTGCTTCTTCTGTCACGGAAGGGGTCCTCCCGAACTGTCAAAATCTTCCTGCTCTCCCAGTATCAGCTCCCTGGCATAAGGAAGGGTTCTGACCCAGTCACAAAAGACATGCCATTCCTCCAGCTTGTGATTCCTTCTGGCATAATAAATATTGACCAGTGTCTCATAGTTAAGCGTACAGGTCCGCATCTGATGATAGCTGGAAGGCAGAAGCTGAATCAGATCATACCAGTCCCTTCGGCTCTTTGTCTCCAGATAACGAAGCCGGATCTGCTCCAGACGCGCCACCACAAGCGCCATAAACTCCCGTGTTTCATCCGTCATCTGATCGCAGCTGAAATCTTCCAGCTCAAAGGACTTTCTGTGAATCCGGTGCATCGTGCTGGTAGAATTGGCTACCGTAGCCACCTTATAGGTGTCGTATTCCTTCCACCAGTACAACGGCGCCGTAATATCCACTGACACAAAAATCTGCCGGATAAACTTTCGGTGATCGCTCCCCGCCCGGCGCAGCCGCCCTGCCAGATCCAAATCATTGGGTCCCAGCACATAATTGCCTTCTTCATCATAAGCGCTGTCCATCCGTGACCAGCTGTTCATCGGATTCCTGGCTCCCCGCATGGCATTCTCCAGGTTCATCACGCTGGTTCTTTCCAATCGTATCATAGCATCCCTCCGGCACTATATTTCTTCCTGCTATTATAGCGAAAGCTGTCGCTTCTGACAAGCCCCATTTCCCGGCTTCCCTGTCAAATCCGTACATGCTTGTTCCTGTTCCCAGGTAATGTCATTTCGTTTGGCCCTGAGAATACTCAGCCTTGGAAAAATGAGAGGGAAGATACCGAAAATAGTCTGCTGATTTTGACTTTGCAGGGATTTAGAAGTCCTTAAATCCCTGAATTCTGCGTTGAAACGAAAAACCACACTGTCTGAGCGAAGCGAGTTTGTGGATTTTCGTTTCGCACTTAGCAGAAATCAGGGGTTTTAGGAATTCTTGATCCCGAAACCGGAAAAAGCAACAGACCATTTCCGGCATCTTCCCTCTCATTTTTCCAAGGCGTACCTTCCGGTAAAACTTAACTAACTGACATTATCCATGAACAGCAACACATGCTTCTCATATGCGGATCCCGGAAGCATCTTCCGGTACAGCCGCTCCAGCTCCCCTTTCACATCCGCCTTCTCCTCCCTCAGAGGCAGATACAGGATCTCAAACTCCACGCCGAAAAGCTGCGATCTTACGGCCGTCCGCATACAGCCGCTCCTCTCATAGAACCGGATCCGCCGTGTTCTCACCTCAAGCTCCGACATGTCGTTTGTGCTTTGCAGGCTCTCACATTCCAGCAGCAGTCCCTTTTCCCCGGCATAAAAGCGCTTCATCTCCTGCAGACACCGGCTCCCATGCCCGCCTCCCCGACAATCCTCGCAGACTGCCAGATAATCAAGCAGAAGATATCCACTTTCCCCGATCCGTCACCGAAAATGCATAAGCCGTCATCTGACCGTCCTCATAAAACCCCAGGCAATCATACATCCCCTGTCCTCTCATCCGCTCAATCGCCTCCAGCGGCTTTAATTCACTCCTGGGAAAGTCTCTGCACATCCGGTCTTCATATATCTGAGCAATCTCCCACTCCTCAAGTCTTAATAACCCCTGCTTCTGATCTTCCATCTTTCCTCCATTCTCTAACGGGAAACGCAAGTTTTTGACTGTCAGCCATTGGCGGTGTTCAGTCCTGAAGGGAGGGAGCCGGGAGGTACGCTCTGAAAAGGGCTTCCCTGGATTGCGTTTGCAGGATGCCCGGAAACTCTTAGCTCGCAGGAATCTGCGTCAGGAGCAAAAACGCAGCTGTCTGAGCGAAGCGAGTTCTGCATTTTTGCTCCTGATTTCAGCAGATTTCTGCAAGCTTAGAGTTTCTGCATCCGAAACCCGCAATCCAGGGAAGCCCTTTTCAGAGCGTACCTCCCGGCTCCCTTCCTTCAGGGCGTACCTCCCGAATCACAAAAACTTGCGTTTCCCCTGCATTCTCTTCCTTTCATCCTTGTTCTTTTTCGCAAAAAATGATATACTATCTCATTATGAAGAAATCTGTTTTTTTCCGGCTCTGCTTCCTGCCGGAAGCTGCCACAGACCGCATTCTTTTTTTCTGTGGCTGTCTTCTGGCCACAACTGAGCTGTACAAGCAACTGTTTCTTTTTTACAAGATCCAGCATCAGAGCTACGATTGGTGGTTTTTCCCTTTCCAGCTATGCAGCCTGCCCATGTATCTGTGTCTGATCCTGCCGCTTCTTTCCTCCGGGCGGGCAAAGACTGCGCTTTGTACCTTTATGCAGGATTATAACCTGATAGGCGGTCTTGCTGCCCTGATCATCCCCGACGGTTTCCGGCATATCCACTGGACCCTGACACTCCATGGATATTTCTGGCACAGTCTTCTGATTCTGATCGGAATTCTGATCGCTGTCAGCGGACGCTCTGACCTAAGCCGCCGCGGTTTCGGGGACACCATCCCCTGCTTTGCCCTCTTCTGCATGATTGCCACTGTCATTAACCTGCTTGCACCCGGACACGGAAGAGCTGACATGTTCTATATCTCTCCCTATGTTCCCAGCTCCCAGCCGATCTTCCACGAGCTGTCTTTGTTTCTTGGCATCTGGCCTGCGAAGCTGCTCTATCTGCTCACGATCCTGGCCGGAGCTCTGATTTTTCACTTTCTGTCCGCTGCTGTTGTCACCACCATCCGCTGCCAGAAGTCAGAGTGTGTCTGAATCGATTCTCTCTGCTGCCAGAAGCGCCTGCCCGATAATATGACGATGCTCCGGGCCGATGGACGCATTCTCCTCCAGCCGGAATTCCCGGCCGTCCAGAAACGCATTGGACAGCTGGAATACATAATACTCCCCGCCTGTCTTCTCCTCTGCCAGACGCTCTCCCTGCATCCTCATCTCCCCGGTGTCTCTTTCCTTCCCCAGAGTCAGCTCTGTCAGAATCTCCAGCATCAGTGCAAAATGCTCCTCATCCCATGCGGATAAATACATGCATTTACATAATCCCTTACTGAAAAACGGATAATCCGCATAACAGTCCAAAAGCTCTTTAAAACGGGTGCGATGCCCGGAATTCTCAAACACCCCTGCCTCATCCAGTGTTCTCATACAATCTTCCTTAAAGCTCATATCCCAGCCCCTCTCTTATGTCTATCTGCCGCCGTACTGCCACGTAGCATATGGTGTGCACCAGAAACGTGATTCCCCAGGACACCGGATAGGAAATATACAGAGTCGGCAAGGTACGGCTCACGGCAAATACCGTAAAGATCCAGACAACCCGAAACGCACAGGCGCCGGTCAGGGAGACAAACATCGGCAGCAGAGAACAGCCAACACCACGCAGGCCTCCCACCATAACCTCCATCATGCCGCATAGGAAATACGGCCCGCAGACCAGACGCAGGCGGTTCAGTCCGTATTGAATCACCTCTGCATCAGAGGAATAGATTCCCAGAAGCTGCGGCCCCAGAATCACACCTCCGATTCCCATGACCAGTCCGACTGCAATCACCAGTCCCTGACAATACCACTGGATTTTCGTCATCCGACTGAAATTCCTCGCACCGTAATTCTGACTGCTAAAGCTCAGTGCGGTCTGATACACGGCATTCATCGAGGTATAGACAAAACCCTCGATATTGGCCGCAGCCGTATTACCTGCCATGGCCACCGAGCCGAATGAATTAACCGACGACTGAATCAGGACATTGGAGATCGAAAAAATCGCCCCCTGCAGTCCGGCAGGAAGACCGATCCTGGCAATCGCAAAAACCTTCTGCTTCACCAGCTTCAGGCAATTGAAACGTAACTGGTACGGCGCCTTGGAAGCTGCCAGACAGCGCACAATCAATGCCGCAGAAATACACTGGGAAATCACGGTAGCCGTTGCCACGCCCGCCACTCCCATATCAAACCGGATGACAAAAATAAGATTCAGGATCACATTGACAATCCCGGCCAGAAGCAGATAATACAACGGCCTCCGGGTATCTCCCACTGCACGCAAAACGGCGCTTCCAAAATTGTAAGCCAGAGTTGCCGGCATGCCCACAAAAAAAATCTGCATATAAAGCACGGCCAAAGGCAGAACATCCTCCGGCGTTCCCATCAGCTCCAAAAGAGGCGCTGCCAACAGTGTTCCCACAGCAATCAATATCACACCACCGATTACTGCCAGCATCATAGCCGTATGCACCGTCTCTTCCAGATCCTTCATCCGATGTGCGCCAAAATACTGTGCCACCAGCACATTCGCTCCCACAGAAAGCCCGATAAATACATTGACCAGCAGATTAATCAGAGAGCTGGTCGAGCCTACGGCTGCCAAAGATTCGCTCCCTGCGTAACGTCCCACCACAATAATATCTGCTGCATTGAACAACAGCTGCAAAATTCCCGACAGCATCAGCGGTACGGCAAATACTACCAGCTTCGAAAAAAGAGGTCCGCTGCACATATCCATCTCGTACGCTGTCCCGGCCTTTTTCTGTGACTCCATCATCCTTCACCTCTGCATTTTCCATATTTTTCAAATAGTAAAGAATGTAACAAATGCGGCCGGTTCCCCAGCCGCATTTGTTACATAGCGGATTATATCACATTTCCCATTCCATGGCAACGGATATTTCTTAAAGCATGATATATTTTACTACAAACAACAGCGCCAAAGCATACATCAGCGGACTGATTCTCTTTTTGGAGGCGTTTCCGGCGATCAGGTTAACAATCACATAAGAAATCACGCCCATGGCAATTCCCTCTGAGATGCTGTACATAAACGGCATGGCAATGATAGCTATGTAAGCGGGGATTGCCTCTGTATAATCTTCAAAATCAATCCTGGTGATCGAAGTCATCATCAGAAAGCCCACTATAACCAGCGCCGGCGCCGTCGCAAAGGACGGAATCGCCAGAAAGATCGGGGATAAAAAACAGCGACAGACCAAAGAGAATGGCAGCTGTCACCGCGGTGAGACCGGTTCTTCCACCCTCTGCCACACCGGAAGCACTCTCCACAAAGGTAGTGGTAGTTGAGGTTCCCAGCACTGCGCCGATCGAGGTTCCCACAGCATCTGCCAGCAATGCTCCCCGAATCTTCGGAAGCTTCCCATTCTCATCCAGCATATCTGCCTTAGAGGCCACACCAATCAATGTTCCCAAGGTATCAAACAAATCCACGAACAGGAACGCAAACATTACCACAAAGAAATCCAGTGTGAGAATCCCCTTAAAATCCAGCTGCATCAAAGTCGGCGCCAGGCTCGGAACCGAGATTCCTCCGGAAAAATCAGGCAGAAGGCTATAGCAGCCCAGCTCCGGATTCACCTGATAAAGGCCGGTCAGCTGACAAGCGATTCCCAAAACCCAGGTGATGAGAATTCCCCAGAGAATGTTACCCTTCACCTTCTTAATCAACAACACACCCGTGATCAGAATTCCCAGAAGAGCCAGCAGCACCGTGATTCCCTCGCTGGAAAAGGTCCCTGCCGCAACAGAACCCTTAAAGGAATAGAGGGATACCAGCGTGGCGCTGTCCACTACGATCTTGGCATTCTGCATCCCGATAAAAGCGATAAAAATCCCGATTCCCACAGACACCGCATGCTTCAGGTTCATAGGAATCGCATTGAAAATCGCCTCCCGCACATTCGTCAATGAAAGGATGATAAAGATAATCCCTTCAATAAATACCGCTGCCAGCGCTGTCTGCCAGGAATAGCCCATCTGCAGCACCACCGTATAGGCAAAATAGGCGTTCAGTCCCATTCCCGGCGCCAGGACAAATGGATAATTGGCAAAAATCACCATCAGAAGCGTCGCAAGCATCGATGCCAGCGCCGTGGCTGTAAATATTGCTCCGCTGTCCATTCCCGTTGCACTCAAAATACCGGGATTGACTGCCAGAATATACGCCATGGTCATAAAAGTCGTAATTCCGGCCAGGATCTCCGTCTTTGCGTCCGTGTGGTTTTCCTTAAGATGAAACATTTTTTCCAGACTCATAAAATAGTCCCCCTTTGTTGGTTTTGCCCCGCCATGCCGCCTGTGCGGCTTTTTGGGATTGTCTTCTGGAACTCTCTAACTCTCTATGTATACGCAAATGCCGCAAGCCCCGCACATTCCGCCGTCAGCCTGCCGCATTACGCATCCATCATATATACCGGTAAACCAACAATGCCACTGCCACCCCGATGATACTTGCCATGGTAATCTTGATAGACAGGCCAAAGGTAATCACCAGCATCCCCAGATTCAGCACCAGAGGGCTGTCCAATCCAAAGGATTGTCCGAAGTCCAGCCAGGAAAGCCAGGGAATACCAGCCGCCAGATTGCCAAAAAATCCGCCCAGAACAATCCCTGACATCAAAAGAATCAACAAAATCCAAAAATTCCTGTTTCCCATTGCCTGTCCCCTTTTTTATGAACTGAGAAATAAATAAGAATCCGTTTATTCTCAAACTACCGCTTAGTCAGCCTGTTCATCGTTTACATTCCCACCCAAAATCTGTAGTTTGTCTCCTTATTTGCGTAATAATTATAAATCATGCAACACGAAAATGCAACACAAATTACTATCCGATAACGGCACGGATATTTTGACAGCCTGATGCGGCACGAAGCGCAGCTTGCCAGAACAAAGAGTCCGGCAAGCCGGACTCTCGCGCCGGAGCGCGGCTGCGAGAGCAGCCATCTTCCTTTTCGCGGAGTGCGCATCCCCGCGGAGCGTTTTATATCATAGGACGTACTTTCCTATGATATAAAAAAGTCCGGCAAACACCGGACTTTTTAACAGCTGCTGACGGGAATCGGACCCGTGACCTCCGCACTACCAATGCGACGCTCTACCGACTGAGCCACAGCAGCGTTTCCATTATAACCGTTCTTTTCGAACGACCTTTCATATCTTATCATGTCCGGCAGATTTTGTCAACCACAATTTTTATTTTCTTTTCCATCTATCCGGGAACTTGGAAAAACCTCCCCACATACAGTAAATTAAAAACCCACAGAGGCATTTTATGGCTGAAAATGATACCCATTACAATGGAGTCACCGATATGAACAGTACGGAAACAACACCTGTCCCCAGTTATGGCGGCATTCCCGCAGAGCCCGTTATCCCTCTGCCAAATCCCGGTGAAGGCGGTCCCGTCTATCCTGGCAACAATGGTTCCGGCGGAGAACCTGTCATTCCTCTGCCGAATCCAGGGGAAGGCGGTCCGGTTTATCCCGGCGACAACGGCTCCGGCGGAGAACCCGTCATTCCTCTGCCGAATCCAGGGGAAGGCGGTCCCGTCTATCCCGGCGACAACGGTTCCGGCGGAGAACCTGTCATTCCTCTGCCGAATCCAGGGGAAGGCGGTCCCGTCTATCCCGGAGACAACGGCTCCGGCGGAGAACCGGTCATCCCTCTGCCGAATCCAGGGGAAGGCGGTCCCGTCTATCCCGGAGACAATGGTTCCGGCGGAGAACCGGTCATCCCTCTGCCGAATCCAGGTGAAGGCGGACCTGTCTATCCCGGCAACAATAATTGCACCAACAATAACTGTAACATCACCTGGCTGCCTTCTTTCCCGTCCTCCCCCGGCTATCCCCCTGTATCGACGCAGGCCTTCGGCCAGGTGCGTTTCCTGAACGCATCCACCAACAGCTTTGCTGTCAGCATCTACATTGACAGTACCAACTATGCTTCCAACTCCCGATTCGGCTCTGTCAGCAGCTATGACTGGATCGCGGACGGCTTCCATACTGTCACCGTACGCCGTGCAAATGGCATGCGCAATATCCTCCTGCAGCAGAACTTCCCCTTTGTGGCTAACCAGAAGGTAACCATGATACTGACGGATTCTGCCTCCGGCGGCCTGGAAATGGTCCGGGTCATTGACGTTGGCTGCAGTAACCTGCCCTGCGGTTCCGGCTGCTACCGCTTTGCCAACATGTCTTACAGCGGTTCTGATTTTGACCTGCTTTTAACCGGCGGCGAAACCGTATTCCGCAATGTCGGTTTTCAGACCGTCACCTCTTACAAGCAGGCGGTGTCCGGCTCCTATCAGTTCACTGTTGCCGACTCGAACAATTACGCCTTTATCCGCGAACTGCCTATCATCGTAATCGGGGCTGTCGCCACCGGATCCTCTGTGCGTCAGCCTCTGGTGACCTTCTCCGCCAATATCACTGCGGGCAGGAACTACACATCCTATGTTCTTGGAAATACCTGGTCTGGCAACGGCCTTCGTGTCCTCACCCTGGAAGACTAAAAAAGTACGGAGCTGTCAGGGTTTTCCCCTGGCGGCTCCGTATTCCTGCTTTTTACAGCCTCATCAGCTTCTTCTCCATCAGCTCACTGTTATTGCTGTGTACCACGGCATCCTCCCTGCTGATCAGTCCCTGTCGGTACAGACTGAGCAGGCTGTTGTCCATCGTCACCATCCCCTCTTCCTGAGAAGTGGCAATAATATTGTCGATCTGATGGATCTTGGACTCACGAATCAAATTCCGGATGGCATTGTTGAAAAACATAATCTCAAACGCCGGATGCTCCTTGCCATCCAGTCCCGGAATCAGCTGCTGGGATACTACCGCCTGCATAACCATCGACAGCTGCGTCCGGATCTGCTGCTGCTGATTCGGCGGGAAATTATCGATGATACGGTCAATCGTATTCGCCGCACCTACCGTATGCAAGGTTGAAATCACCAGATGTCCGGTCTCCGCCGCGGTCATCGCCGTCTTGATCGTCTCGTCATCACGCATCTCTCCCACCAGTATCACATCCGGAGCCTGACGGAGCGCAGCTCTTAAGCCTGACACATAGCTTTCCGTGTCTGTCATGATCTCCCGCTGCGTCACAACACTTTGGTTATGACGATGCAGATATTCGATCGGATCCTCCAGCGTAATCACATGCGCATTCCGGCTGCGGTTGATCTCATCAATAATACAGGCCAGCGTAGTGCTTTTTCCGCTTCCTGCCGGTCCGGTCACCAGTACAAAGCCTTTGGTCATTCTGGAAATGTCAATCACATTCTGCGGAATACTTAAGGAACGGAAATCCGGCAAATCAAAGGTAATAATCCGGATAACTGCCGCCAGAGAGCCCCTCTGGCGGAATACATTGGCACGAAACCGGGACAAGCCCTGAATTGCCATGGAAAAATCATCATCCCCGCACTTTTTTACCCGGGACATATCCCGGTTTCCCGCCATCCCATAAAACTCCTCGATCAGCTTATCCATCTCCTGGGGAAATATCTTCTCCTCATTATGATTGACAATCTTTCCGCCAATTCGATAAGACAACGGCATACCTGGTATCAGGAAAATGTCCGCCGCCTGCTTTTCCACTGCCGCACGCAGCAATTCTTCCATTTTCATAACTCGTCTTCTCCTGTTTTTATTTATCCGCACATCTGCTTTTCCCACCTGCTGCCGCAAAGGAAAACGGCGGCTTCCTACTCCGTCCCGCTCCAGACGCGAACCGACTGGTCGATCTCATAATCCTCCTGAATGTATACCTTCCAGGTCTTCACTTCAAGCTTCCTTGTCTGCCAGTCTGCTGCCAGCTCCACCCTCAGCGCCTGTCCCGCATTCATAGGAATATCTGTCAGGAAGCTGTCCGTATCCTCCTGGTAATAGTCTCCAACCTCTGCAAGAACCTGCTGTCTCACTGCTTCCTGGCTTCCTGTGCCGGCTCTCTTGAATGCCTGATCCACGGTCTGGACAAATTCCTCCCCCACCCCGTCGGCCCGGTAATACTCCTTCACTGCCGCGGCATTGCGCACTGACAAAAGCTCGTCTCCTCTGGCATTCCCCAAAGACAGCAATCCGAATGTCGCCAGACACAGCACAATAAAAATCAGTATCAGGGAAGAACTGCCGATATTTGCTTTTCTGCGCATCTCATAATCTGCCATCTCTGTCCATCCTCCTACTCCGAAAACCGTTCATACTTCTCTGCCTTCAGCTTAAATACAATCCTGCCGCCTGAATCAGGAAGCAGCTCTGCCGCCTCTTTCCGATAAGCAATCTCGGGAAGTCCCAGGGGATTCTCCATAGTGACCACAGCCTCAGACATCCCGGATTCCTCCCGAATCTCGATGCGCGCCATACGGGTATTCTCTTCTGCCTGTCCATCCGCCGGCTGCCACTTCTCATTCAGCTTTAAGACATATACCTGACTCCCGTCTGGCCCTGCCATGGACTCAGACACAAAGCCCAGCCGTCCGGCCAGACCGTCGGATCCCTCTGCCTTCCACACCTCTATAATCGACTCCGCCATGGTAACCGCCTGGTTCAGATCCTTGCCCTGACGGCTCATTCTTTCTGAGGTGGCAAAAGCGAGAATACATTGGGAAGCACAAATCACGAAAAAGAAGACGACCACAATCATCTCCATCAAAAACAGTCCGGAACCGGAGCCGCCCTTTCGCTCAACTTTACCTTTCATTTTGTTCCTCCCGCACTCCGCAGTGACAACAGCAATCGTCCGCCGCCCTCTCCGGCAGTCTCTACTGTCAGAAGCCGCCCGTCCTGAGTAAAGGAGAGTCCCTCACACTCCAGGATCGGAATCCCGTCCGACAGCCCCAGCCCGCTGTCCTGGCGGGTAAAAAGCTCCCGGATGCTTCCGTCATAATAATAGATCCAGCTTATATACCGGCCGCTCTCAAAGTCCTGGCTCAGCTCAAGCACCGAGGTGTCATCCACCTCGATCACCCTGGCCATACCGGCCTCATCCCCCTGGCGGATCTTATTGGCAATATACTGCAATGCCACACTGCCGG
>Ga0224747_10227_pt1 | contig 11713 bp, 10 predicted proteins | sample LIM_F_Water_Pos_FD_182999 | JGI IMG/M metagenome (GOLD analysis project Ga0224747, IMG submission 182999) | Enriched cells from gastrointestinal tract of the lab mouse from Pacific Northwest National Laboratory (PNNL), Richland, Washington... | ecosystem: Host-associated > Mammals > Digestive... | reverse complement strand
CGGATGCTTTGGGTCCGTCATGCCCGCCACAGACCAGATCTCGGTAGCCTCCAGGGCCTCCCGCCGGGTCATGTCGGGGAGGATGGAGGGCAGGCGGCGGGAAGATGCACCTGCACCGACGCCATGGTGGAGAAATATGTGGCGAAGATCTCCGGACCCATGCTGGACCGGATCGATCTCCATGTGGAGGTGCCGTCGGTGGAGTTCGAAGCCATGCGCCGCCGGGAGAAGCCGGAGCCCTCCTCCGCCGTCAAGGCCAGGGTCAACGCCGCCCGCGCCCGGCAGGCGGCGCGCTTCGCCGGAACAGAGGTCAGCTGCAACGCCCACATGACCGCCGCCCGGGTGGGGGAGTTCTGCCGCCTGGACGGCGCCGGGGAGCGGATCCTGAAGGCCGCTTTTGACCGCATGGGCCTCACCGCCCGGAGCCACGACCGGATTCTGCGGGTAGCCCGGACCATCGCGGACCTGGACGGCGCGGAGACGGTCTCCGCCGCCCATCTGGCGGAGGCCATCCAGTACCGGAATACGGAGATTCTGCGGAGATGACCGTGCAGAAAATCCGGTGAAATCCACGCCTGATGGAAGCCTCCATAAATCAAAACAGATTCAGGGCGCTGCTCCCAAAGGAGCAGCGCCCTGAATTCCCTTTATCTCATACCGATCTCCGATGAAAAGCTTGCTGCCGTTACCGGGAAAGAACCTCAAACTCCCACTCGGGTTCATTGGTAATCCGTACCTCCCGCACTCTCCCCAGGCTGTCCAGCTCCAGGAGGCACAAAAAGGCGAACCCTTCCTCATTTCCCAGCAGGAGGCACTTTCTTCCCCGTACTCCTTCGCTGGTCAAGACGCCGGGTACGCACCGCCTCAGTCCCGCCGCCGCCATGTCCTGCTGGACCATGGACAGCAGGGCCAGAGCGCCCTCCGTCCCCTCCTGCCGGTTTTCCAGGAAGGTGCATACACAGTCGCTGCGCAGTAGGGGAGCCAGTCTCTCCGCGCCGCCCTCCCGGAAGAACCGCCCCAGAGCCGCAAAGTCGTGGGCCTCGTCAAACACGACGCCCCCCGCGTACTCGCCCACCGCGCAGTTCCCGGAGAGGACGCACAGAGCGGAGACCACCGTACCGGGCTTTACCATGTCCCGCTGATCCTCCGCCACCAGTTCCATGGGATGACACAGCTCCACATCGCCCATCCGGGTGGATACGGTGACGCTGACGAACTTGGTCAGCGGCTCCATCCCCAGGAAGGTCTCCCCCACCCGGGCGTCCCTGACCAGCCCCTGAAGCAGCACCGTCTCCACCTGGGCCTCCACCACGCCGGTACTCTCTCCCGTATCATAGGAGATCCGCAGGGGAAAGCCCGCCATGTTCAGCCGAAGCTCGTCCCCCTCCCGGAGATCCGGCAGCACCCCGGCGCAGACCAGGTCCACCACCGCCGTGTCCCCGCCGTCCTCCCGGCGGACCAGCACACGGCGGCTGAGGGGCCCCGCGTCCTCCGGGGTCACATCCTTTACCATCCGGCAGGTCCACTGGCATCCGGAGGCGGCATGGGTGTCCATGCCCAGCAGCTCCTCCGCTCCGGTCTCCGGGTCCAGCCGGGTGCGGATCACCGCCGCCGCGTCTCCGATGCGGTAATAATAGTAGTCTCCGCCATAGCCGGGAATCCGGCTCCCCTCCGCCATGGCAAGCTCCGCCAGCCGGAAAGCGTCCTCCGGCCGGGCGGCAAGCTCCGTCAGGGCGAAGCTGTCCAAACGCGCCGCCATGGGTTACACCTCGCAATCCACGGCCACCCGGTCGGTCCGGATGGCCTTGCACAGCGCGGACACCTTCTGGTGGCGGGGATCGTTCTTATAAGCTTCCAGATCCTCCAGGGAATCGAAAGCGGAGACCAGGACCGCGTCATAGTTGCCGGGGGCGCAGTTCACGCCTACTTCCTGCTCTCTGATCTGGGGGATCACGCCGTACAGCCCCCGCAGGCCATCCAGGAATGCCTGCACCTCCGCATCCTTTCCGGGCTGGAATTTCCACATAACGATATGCTTTATCATAAATAAGCTCCTCCTGCTGTAATATGTAAATCTTATCCTTTTTTCAGCCGCACCCGCCGCTTCTCGTCCATTTTTATCTTGTAAAGCTCCTCGGTGGCGAAACTCAGCTTGGTCACCACGTTCTGCTTTTTGGGGTAGCAGTACAGGCTGTCGTTGTCGGTTGAGATGTCCACACAGTCCTCCGCCCGGACATAGCAGTAATCATACTCCACATGGAGCCCGTACATCCCCAGGGGCGGACGGTGGATGCGGTAGGGCTTCCCATTGTGTTCTCCCTCCACCACAAAGCCGCGTTCTATGTCGTGGGTGAGCCGCGCCGTACCCAGCTTCTGGAACCGCCAGGCGTTTGGAAGGGAGAAGACCTCCACCTCGTCCTCAAAGCGGTACGTTCCCGCCTCCAGCTGGGCCCGGACCTGACCCCGCTCCCACTCGAACCAGTCCGGGGGATAGGCGAATTCCGTCTCCCCCTCCCGTGCGTGAAGGACGCCCAGCTCGTCCAGCTCCCACTCCTTGCCGCAGGCGGCGCAGCGCAGGATGGCCCCATGGCTCTCCATTTTTGATTCCGTCAAACAGTGGGGGCACTGGTAAAGCACCTTGTGGAGCCCCTCCGCCCGGAAGGGCTCGGTGATACGGATGCCCTTCTCCCGCTGCCAGCGGTACTCGTCGTAGTCCATGGCCTGCCGGATAATCTCATTGATCTCATCCGCAGATTTCTCAGCCACCTCCCCGGCGGTAAGCACCTGGGTCATGGTGGTGTAAAGGGGCACCTTCCGGGGCTTGCGGTAGTTCCAGAAGGGGGTGTGGAGGTAGTTGCCATGGTGGAGCAGTACCACCACGGGGACCCCCTGCTTCTTCACCAGCTTCCCCAGCGAATCGGGCAGGATGGCGGTGGTGCCGATGGGGGAGTACCGGGCCTCGGGGTACATGCACAGGATGTCCCCGTACTCGTGGAGGACCTTCTTCACCGAGCGCAGCAGAGCCATATCGGTGGTAAACTTCCGCTTGCACAGGCAGCCCAGCCATTCCATGATAAAAGGCCTGCGGTAGTATCCGTCGATGGTAGCGATGTTGTTCACCGAATGGGGCCAGGTAGCAATGGAGCAGAGGTGGAAGTCCACAAAATACATGTGGTTCGACAGCAGAATATAGGGGGGCTTCAGTCCCTCCATATGGATCTTCTCAATTTTGTACTCCTGCCCCATCATGCTCAGACCGCACAGGGCCCGGAGGATGGCGGTGAAGACCTTCCTCTGCCGCAGGGGCGGCCGGGCGGTGTCGTATCGCCTGAGGCTGCCATAGTTGACGTCGATGCTCTCCATATTTTCCCCTCCCTCCCGGCGGATGATACGTTTCCGGCGGGTATCATCACCAGTCTATCATAAAACCGGCAGGAAAGCAAATGGGGATTACGGGAAAAGGGCGGCGACGGGCACAATACCGAATAGAAAATGAGGAGCCGCCCTTACGGACGGCTCCCTGCTATTCATTCCCATTTTCCGCAAGGGTAATTTCAATTGCCCTTCTGACTACATAACGCATATCTCCCGGATGTGTCGTTTTCTGGTTCTCAAAATACGCAGACAGACAACTCATTCCATCGGGTCTGCTTTCAAGCTCCCGCAATCCATTAAACCCGTCCCTGACGGCCTTATATCCCAGCTCCTGGGTCGAGAAGGCGTCCATATCAGGGAAATACGGATAATTGACAACACTCTCAACAAGGGCGTCCGTCGTCATGTTCTCCAATATTTCCTGCGGAATTTGCAGCATTTCTACCTTGTCTGCATGGCTTTCTATCGAAAACCACTCATCCGTTCCTGGCTTGATGGGATATTCATATGGCCTGTCAATCGTATACCCCTCATCACCTGCAGCAGCGGAAACTTCATGAACATATGCGCTGAACCCGAACACTGTAATCATGACTGCAAGGACCAGCAGGCAGCTCCATAGCCGTTTCGATTTCATGAGAAAGAACCTCCTCTTTCTCCACTTGTTTTTTACATACCCGGTTTATCACCTGTTTCCACTAAGGGCAGCCGGTCTCTCAAGAAGCTATATTTACAACCGCCGACCGCCGCCAGCGAATACCGCGTCTAAGTCTGCTCATTCACATACAGGCTGGCCCGGTTCTGGATCAGATCTGCCGTTTCATCCAGGGACTTGTCCCCGGCAAAGTAAGCCCCGGCAGTCTCAGTAATAATTGCCGTCAGGCTCGGGTCCCGGCGGATATAGGAATCGATCGCGTTATAAAGCGCCATCAGCTGATCGCACTCCTCCTGTGTCACGGCATAGTAGGTCAGGTCCACACCCCCGGCGTACGAGTCCTGCCCGACGGGCGTCTCGATCCGCTCTCCTCTTTCATCGTAGAGGTAATTTCCGTCCCCGTCCACAGGATAGACAGGCGTTGCCAGCCGCTCCATTTGCTGTTCAAATGCGGATCTGTTCACAGGAAAGTACCCGAAAGAATCCGCCGTCTCCCCCTGGGGCAGCAGCAGGGTACGCAGAAAGGCCCAGGCCCCTTCTTTTTCCCTGCAATCGCTGCTCATTGCCACGGAGCTGCTGAAGGCAAAGCTGCTGCCAACCTCTCCCCACTCGTTCGGATAGCCCACATAGGAGATGTCATCTCCCAGGATATACTTTGCCCGCTGCGGAAAGGTAAACCCGTCGGCCCACATGCTGTAAAGCATGATCTCCTTGTTCAGGCAGGCGGCTTCCTCGCCGCCGCTGACCGGCTCCCCGGGGAAATCCTTACAGGACCGCAGCAGCGCCTTGAACTCCTCGCCGGTAAAGCTGCAGGTACCCTTCTCCCAGTCCACGAACCGGGACCAGTTCAGCTCCGTCAGATGCTCCAGCATGCCGGCCCGGTCGTATCCGGTGGGCAGGCAGTCTTCCGGCATGGCCTCCAGGGCCTGCCGCATGTCCGCCGCAGTCCAGGTCATCCGGTCGCCCACCGCGCTTTTGGCGCCGGTGAGGGTCTGCATGGCGAAATACGGGCCGATCTCATACAGCTTTCCATTCATCTCCGCCGCCTGGAATACCCGCTCCATCAGCGCGCCGCGCCCCAGCTCGGGATCGGCGTCGATATACGGCCACAAATCCTCCAGCATGCCGTTTGCCGCCCACCGGCCGGTGGGCGCTGCGTACAGGTCCAGGATATCCGGTATTTTCCCCGCCCCGATCTCCGTAGCCAGGCGTGTCAGGGCGGTCTGCCGGTCTCCATATTGACTGTAATCCGTTACAGAGATACGGTAATCCGGATTCGTCCGGTTGAACTCCATAACAGCCTCCCGAAGAGACCCCGCCAGCTGAAGGGAGGCGAGGGTCAGCACTTTCTTTCCCTCCGGCCCGCCTGCCTCCGCTGGTGTAAGGATGTATGGAAAAACACCCGTGCCGCTTTCCCCATAGCGGGTAACCAGCAGCACCAGCCCTTCATCCTTCCCCTGAAAGACCCTGGGACTGCCGGTCTCCATCCCCAGGTCGATGAGATTCATAACCTGATCCCCCTCCGCGGCGTCCTTCTGCCAGCGGCAGAGGGTGTTGGCGCACTCGTAATAGAACAGCGCGTCCCCCATTCCGCAGTAAGGTATGGCGGTGGGCGGAAGCGTAAAGGTCTCCCCCCAGCCCCGGGCTTCCTTGTCGATGGTCCGCAGTGTACAGGAGGCATCCCCGTCCTGCCCGTAGGTCCGCTCGAAAAGACCGATCCGTCCGTCTCCCAGGGCGATGGATATCGAAAGGCCCGCGTTCGATGTCAGCGTAAAGTCCGCCGCTCCCGATTCATCCAGCGCGGCAATCCAGTTCTCGCCTGTCGCGAAGACCGTCCCTTCCCCGTCCGCCAGCAGGCTGTATACCGGGCCCAGTGCTTCCTCCAGCGCGGCGTATTCAAACCGGGCCAGCTCCTTTCCTTCCGTATCCAGATTGCGCAGGACGTGCATCTCATCCTGCTGAAATCCCATCCCGTCCTCCCGGGCCGACTGGACCGTTCCGTACTCCATGACCCACAGGGTCCCGTCCGTTCCGGCCTGTATCGCGGCGCTGGATACGAAGCTGTCTCCGGAAAATCCGCTCCGGTAGTCCGGCAGCGTTACCGCCTCGCCGCCCTCCAGAGGAAGGCTCTGGAGCAGAAAACCGCCTCTGTCCGCTTTGCCCAGCAGGTAAACGGTCCCGTCAACGACGCAGGCTTCAGAGACGCTTTTCAGGCCGGTGGTATACGCCACCTCCTCCGGGATGTAGACGGTCTGACCAACGGATGTATCGTCCCTGCCGCCGCAGGCTGTCAGCAGCAGGAACAGGCACAGGGGCAGAATATACTTTATTCGCATAACCATAGATCCTCCTGTTAAAAATTCAAAAGCCCTGCATCCCTGTTCAACACGGTCCCGTCAGGATGCAGGGCTCTGCTTTACTTTTTACTGTCGTGCGACCCTTCTGCTTTGTTGAAGATGAAGTGCGGATGGACCCGGTGTCACAGAAACGGCAGGCTTCGGAGTGAGGCGCGATCCCATCCTCTGCGGCAGCCGCCACAGTGAATCCCAGAGTGAGAAGCATCAGAGCCGTCAAAAACAGGGATATTGTTCTTTTTTTCATAATAGCACGTTACCTTTCTTTTGTCAAATTTTTTGTAAGCAGCAGAATTTGCGGTTTGTGGTCAAAGCTCGCGCTGGTTTGTCCCTATGGACAGGTTCCGCTAACAGCCTTGGTCGGTTTCGCCACTCCGTTGATGGAATACGTCAGCACCAGCCGGTAACTCTTTCCGCTCTCCACTTCGCAGCTCTCAGAAATAAAAACCCGTCCGGTCCCGGAATCGGTCCAGGAATCCACATAGGTATTACCCTGATAGAGCGTTAGAGTCGCCTCCGCTTTGTCCTTTGTGCTATCGGCCTTGAAAAAAACAGAGCAGGTAGCCGTAGTCCCATTGAAGTCCAAAACGGGTTCTACTCGTGTTATTCTAGCATCTAGAGCTTGGGCAGACAGCGCCAAAAGCAACAGTAGCGGGACCGCCAAGGCAAACACACGCTTCCTCATAACCTCACCTCCCCCCTCTTTGTGGTTTCACTCATGAAATGCAGGAGAGGCGAGAAACCTCACACGATTTTACAAATTTTTCTAATTTGGCGTTTTGCACAAAGAAACGCTCTCAGCTATGTGCAAAAGGTCATCTAGATCAAAACATCCGTCCACAGAAAAGTGGATATTCAAGTCCGGGTCGATCCACCGTAGCGTGTTCATGTTTCCGGGAGTACGCGCCTTGAAAAATGTGCCGGACAGTTGGCCGACAGTGACGTCAAAGACATCCGCGTCCGATGTGTCGAAACTGGTCAGCGCCCCCTGGCGCATATAAATATAGTCCAAATAAAGAATATCTCCGCTCTCGTTTTCGTATATCACCACTTCCAATCCCGGCAGAACATCCCGCTCCGTCTCCACAAACCCCTCCGGCAGCGCTTTGATTTCATACTGCGGCAGAGCCTCCGGGCTCTGTTCGCCCGAATATACATAATCGATATCGTTCCCGGACCGCTCCACCACCCAGCGCACCATCGCCATCCGCGCCGCCGGGCTGAACGCCATGGCCCCGGCCAGGGTCATACCGCAGACGACGAGAAAGACCGCCGCCCGCCGTACCGCCTGCCGCCACAGCGGACGCTCCCGTCCCCGCAGCCAGCCTGAGGGGTTCGCCAGCATGGCCCGCATCCGCCGCCTGTGCCGGAGGGACGGCGCAAAAACCGGGCCGTTGTCTTCCCTTTCCTCCTCCGGTTTCATGGAGTCGATCAGTACACGCCGCATGATCCGGTCCAGTTCCTGATCCGTCATAGCTGAAACCCCTCCTTTTCCAGTATCTCCCGCAGAAGCTGGCGGCCCCGGCTGGCCCTGGTGCTGACCGCCGTCTCCGAAATGCCCAGATGTCCGGCGATCTCCTTGTCCGTATATCCCAAAAGGACCTTCATTTCCAGCACCCTCCGATAGGTATCCGGCAGCGACCGGAACAGCTCTACCAGCGCCGTATAGTCCGATACGTCCGCGGCTCTCTCCGAAACGGCTTGCCAGTCCTCCAGCTGTACCGTCCGCTTCCGCTTCCGCAGAATCATAAGCGCCTCATTCTTCACTATAGAAATGAGCCAGAAGGGCAGAGCCTCACATGGAATTTCATAAATTTTTTCAAAATGCCGGATCACCTGCATAAAGGCATTCTGAACGGCGTCCTCCGCCTCGCTCTGATCCCTTAATATGTTCATTGCGGTACGTTCCATTTTAACATGGTACCGCTGATAAATTTCCGCGAATATCTTCCGGTCCCCGCCGCTCTCCAGAGCGGCCAGATAAAAAGATAGCATCGTCCCAACTCCCGCAAGCCTGTCCCGCTGTCACTGAGACAAGTGTAGCAAATTGGAAAAAATAAGTCAACTATTGGTAGATATCCTGCTTTTCTGTGCGAAAGCCCGTTTGGATGCCCTCTGCGGACGTATGCGGGGTATGATACACAACCTGGAGTGGAGGCTTTTCAGCCTCCGCTCCAGGTTGTCAAAAAAGCCCTCCGCAGGAGTTTTCCGCCCGCAGGCGGCAAATACAATTCAATCGTTTTTCCTGCGGCGCTTCACGGGAAAATCTTCTTGTCTGACGGGAAAAATCCCCGTCCATCCGGCATCCCCCGATGATGAATACAGGTTCTCAGACCAGCAGCATACACTCCATTCCCGGAACCCGCAGCGTCAGCCGGTCCTGGACCGCCGCGAACTGCTGGCCGGAAATGACGTCGGTGGCCAGATGCCGGGGCCAGGAAATCGAAATCTCCTCCATGGCCTCTCCGGCATTGAGAATCGCAGCGGTGATCTCCTCACCCTCCTCCCGGGCGAACGCCAGCAGGGGCCCCCGGGCGCACAGCCACCGCAGCTCCCCGGACTGGAGGGAGGGCCGCTCGCCGCGCAGCTTCCCCAGCAGGGTGAAATGCTTTTGCAGCGCCTGGTCCTCCCGGCCCCAGGGGTAAGTCCCCCGGTTAAAGGGGTCCTCAAACCCCTCCATGCCCGCCTCGTCTCCGTAATAGACCATAGGCGAACCGGGGAAAGCGTACAGCAGCACCGCCCCCGCCCGGAGCAGCCGCGTCCCCCGCTCCCGCTCCTCCGGAGACATGCGGTACTCCGCCCGGGCAGTCCTGTCCTCCGGTCCGCCATCGGGCCCTGTCCCCAGCACCGTCAGGACGCGGGGCGTATCATGTGTCCCCAGCAGATTCATGGCACTGTAGAAAGCCGGCCGGGGGTAGTTCTCCCGGATGGTCTCCATGGCCTCCATGAAGTTCTCCGCTCCGCCCCCCTGCAAATAGGCCAGAGCCGCCGTCCGAAAGGGGTAGTTCATCAGTCCGTGGGTCTCCCGGCCCAGGAGGTATTTCCGCCGCTGGTCATAGGCGATCTTGTTGCTGCCGTCCTCCCAGACCTCTCCCAGCAGGAAGCTGTCCGGCTTCTCCCGGACCATAGCGGTGCGGATTCCGGCGATGAACTCGTCGGGCAGCTCGTCGGCCACATCCAGCCGCCAGGCGTCCGCCCCCGCCCGGAGCCACCGGCGGATGATGGAGTTTTTCCCCTCGATGATGTATTCCATATAGCTGGGGCAGGTCTCGTTGACGGCCGGCAGGGTCTTCACCCCCCACCACGCATCATACCGGTGGGGCCAGAACAGAAACGCGTACCAGGGATAGTAAGGGCTCTCCCTGCTCTGAAAGGCTCCCAGGTCCGGATAGGTGCCGTCAGCGTTGAAGTACCGGCTGTTGCTGCCGGTGTGGTTGAAAACGCCGTCCAGCATGACCCGGATGCCCAGCTCATGCGCTTTCCGGCACAGGCGGCGGAAATCCTCCTCACTGCCCAGCATAGGGTCGATCTTCTCGTAGTCTCCGGTGTTGTACCGGTGGTTGCTGTCGGACTCAAAGATGGGACAGAAATAGATGGTGCCAACCCCCAGGGATTTCAGATAATCCAGCTTCTCCTCCACCCCCGCCAGACTCCCGCCAAAGAAGTCCCGGTTGCGGATCTCCCCCTTTTCGTCGGGGAGGTACTCCATCCCCTCCTCCCAGTTCTGATGGACCGTCCGGCATCCCGGCATCCCGGCGGGATCGGGAACGGCCGTCCGGCGGAACCGGTCGGGGAAAATCTGGTATGTGACCCCCCGGCCGAACCAGTCCGGCGTGGAGGCCGAGCCGTCATAGACGGTCTGCTGCCACCAGCTCAGCTCTTTCTCCTCCCGGCACAGTCCGTTTTTGCCCAGCCACAGGGTCTTTCCCCCCTCCCCCTGGAGGCGGAAGGCGTACCAGACCAGTTCCGGCTGCTCCGGCGTCTCGTAGGCGGCGGTGAGTACCGCCCGGCCATCCTCCCCGCCCGCCGGAGTCAGGGGCTGCTCCCAGTAGGCGTCCGCAAACTCCTCGAAAAGGAGCAGCGCCCCGGAGGAAAACTCCTGAGGCGGGCGGAGCGTTACGGTGACGGCCGTGCCGCAGGGGGCGGCGCCGTAAGGGGTCTTGTACCGGGTGTCTCTGGAATCAAAGATCGTCGTCATACAGATGCTTTCCTTGCTGTCGTATTTTTCGAGCCCTTATGGCAGCAGCGTGCCTTCCGGCACCACTGTATAGCCGGTATCACCGGGGGTAAAGTAGTCGTTGAGAATCTGCACGGCGATGGGGGCCAGTGCCGCGCCGCTGCGCCCCTGCTCGATGACCACCGCCACGGCGATCTCCGGATCCTCAAAGGGGGCGAAGCAGACGAATACGCCGTCAGGAACCACGTCGCCCACCTGGGCGCTGCCGGTTTTGGCTCCGGCGGTGACGGTGCAGTTCTTGAATTCTCCGGCCAGGGAGCCCGTGGTCACTAGGTCCCCCATGCCCTTTTTCACCGCCGTCAGGGTCTCCTCGGAAAGGGAGAGATCTGCCAGAATCTCCGGCTGGTGGGTATAGAGGACGGCGCCGCCGTCGTAGGATGTCACATCCCGGAGAAGATGGGCGTCCAGCCGCTGCCCGCCCCGCAGAAGCGTGGCGATATAGTTGGCCAGCTGGAGGGGGGTGTAGACCTGCTGGGCCTGCCCGAACCCCGCCCAGGGGGACTGGTCCTCGCCGGGAGTATTCTCGTGCCGGGCGCCGGTGCGCTCGCTGATTTCAATACCGGTATGCTCGCCCAGGCCGAAAGCGGCGGCATACTCATTGAGCCGCTCCATGCCGAGCTGATAGCCCATTTCAGCAAAGAAGTAGTTGCAGGAAACGGTCAGCGCCTCGCTGACATTGATTTTGCCGTGCCGCCCCCCGCTGCTGTTGTAAAGCCAGCAGTTTGCATAGCTGTTGGGGTCCCCGGGGTAGGTCCAGTGGCCGGTGGCGTTGATCTTGGTTTTCGGGTCAATGATCCCGCTCTCCAGAGCGGCGGCGGCGGTCATGGGCTTGAAGGTGGAGCCCGGTGTGTACGCGCCGTTCACCGCCCGGTTGGTATAGGGAGCAGCCGGGTCCTGGGAGAGGGTCCCGTAATCCTCCTGATAGGTCCGCTGGCTGTAGGAGGGATAGGTGGCCAGAGACAGGATCTCGCTGTCCTTTACGCTGACGACGGCGGCCGCGCCGCCGATGGTCTTCATGCGCTCCCGCTCCTCGTCGTTTCTGGCCCCGGCCCTGGCGGCCTCCACGCCGCTGGCCAGAGCGGCCTCCACCTT
>Ga0224747_10226_pt1 | contig 11719 bp, 5 predicted proteins | sample LIM_F_Water_Pos_FD_182999 | JGI IMG/M metagenome (GOLD analysis project Ga0224747, IMG submission 182999) | Enriched cells from gastrointestinal tract of the lab mouse from Pacific Northwest National Laboratory (PNNL), Richland, Washington... | ecosystem: Host-associated > Mammals > Digestive... | reverse complement strand
TGTGTGGGGCTCTTCTTTTTCATCGTGGGTGGTCTCTTGCCGGGATATCTTTTCTCGCGGATTCCGGTCACACAGGTGTTCACCCGTTTCACCGATAGAAATAGTGCATGGAAAAAGAATCTGTTGTTCATTCAGCTCACCGGTGTGGCATTTATCAGCGGTTTGCTCGTAGTGCTCTCCTCGCAGTATAGAGAGGTGGTAAACCGCGACATGGGTTTCAACATGAAGGGTGCAGCAACATTTTCCCTTCACATGGTTTCAGTGAAACGTGATGTATTTGAGAGTACTCTGCGGTCGCTTCCATACGTTGAGGGGGTGTGCGCTGGAAATGGTGTACCTATGATTGGAAGGGCTTTCACTATGATGCAGCAGGACAATGGCGAGCCGGGTATTAATGTCTCGCAGATGAGCTTTTCTCCCGGATTTCTTGATATGATGGGTTTCCGGTTGCTCGAGGGACGTATCCCCGAAAGAGATGATGAGGTGCTGGTTAATGAAACGTTTGTGCGTGAGATGCATTTCGGTGACAGTGTGGTGGGGCGAAAGCTTCTTGGCGGACGTCTTACTGTGACGGGTTTACTTCATGATTATGCCCAGTGGGGATTTTTTGCTGAAATTGAGCCTGCGATTATCAAGCCTATCGATTCGGAAAGCGCATATACATGGTTTGTCAAGTTGAGTGAGCCGTTTGATGAGAATTACGAAAAATTAAACGCGTTTATTAACGAAACCTTTCCTTCCGAGGAGTGGTATGTGAGAAAAACCGATGAGGTCATTGAACGCTTCTACTCTGAGTTGCACTCCTATCGCAACGCTTCTCTGCTTGCGGCAATTTCATTGGTGCTGATATCGCTGATGGGTCTTATAGGTTTCACCCGCGATGAGGTGGAACGTCGTCGCAAGGAGATAGCCGTGCGTAAAGTCAACGGTGCATCGACGACCGGCATCATTGTCCTTATCTGCCGCGATTTGATGAAAATCGCTGTGCCGGCGGTTGTGGTCGGTATCGGTGCGGCATGGTATGTAGGTCCGGATATGGTTGAACATTATACCATCAAGGCGTCACACCTTTCCATCCTGTTTATCCTTTCAGGCTTGGCAATTCTGGTCGGTGTGGTAGTATGTGTCATCGTAATGTCCTATCGTGCTGCTAATGAGAATCCGGTGACTCAGTTGAAATCCGAATAGATAAAGAATTTCCAAAAAGTAATTAAAAAAACAATCGGTCATCATGCGGTTATATTATATCATTCATACATTAATGGCTCAGAAAGGAGCCAACGCTATCAAGGTCATTTCCGTGACCATTGGACTGCTGGTGAGCGGTTTGCTGTTCGCGAGTCTGGCTTACAATCATAGTTACAACAAGTGCTTCAAGGATTACAGGCATCTCTATCAGGTCTGGAAGACTGCCTATGTGGGTGATGAGGTCTGGGGTCCTACCACAGGCACTGTGGGAAAGTTTGCCGGCGGTGTGATTGAGGAGTTCGGCGATGGTGTCATTGCCACTACCTTCAGTAGTTTTACCCCGCTTGTCCTCCCGGATATGAATTTTACGGGTTCTATGATGGTCTGCGATTCGCTTTTCTTCGAGACTATGGGAATTGAGGTGTTGTCGGGGGTACCCATGCGCGATTTGGCTCTTCCCGGCACAGTGTATCTCAGTCATGATACAGCCAAGAAAATCTTCGGGAATGCTGACCCTATAGGGCAGCAATTGGTCTATGGCAATAATGAAGTCTCACTGACAGTGAGAGGCGTGTTTGCCGACCTTCCGGCCAATGTCACCATAGAGCGGATGGAGGCGGTGATGTCGCTCCCTACAGCCATGCAGCTCGGTTATTCCAGATGGTATGACTGGAACGGTAATGACGCGTGGCAGACATGCATCCGTTTTCCTGAAGGGTATAAGGTCGACATTGATGAGATTGATGCCAAACTGAATGTCATGTCGCAGCGGCATGCTCCCGACACCAACAGCTGGAAAGTGCGTTATACATTGGCTCCTATCCAGGACACTTATCTGCGATATGAGAGTGTGAGAAACCGCAATATGGTCATGTGGGTGCTCGGCATTGCACTGCTGCTCATGACCACGCTCAACTATGTGCTTATTACCATAGCCTCTCTGAGCCGTAGGGCAAAGGGGATAGGGGTTCACAAATGCTCAGGTGCCACAAATCTTTCTATCGTAGCGCTGTTTATCGGAGAGACTGCCGTGATTCTCGGCATAGCGGTAGTGCTGATGGGGGCGTTGCTATTCCTCTGCGAGCCGCTTGTGGAGCAGCTGATAGGTCTGACTCTCGCCCAGATTTTAGCACCTGCCCAATTGGTGGCTATGGGATGTGGCGTTCTGTTCTTCTTTTTGGTGGGAGGATTGCTCCCCGCGGCTCTATTTGTCAAAATTCCTGTCACTCAGGTGTTCCGACGTTTCACTGACAGAAACAGTGCATGGAAAAAGAGTCTGCTTTTTATCCAGTTATCGGGGGTAGCGTTTGTGGGAGGTCTGTTGGCGGTACTTTCAGGACAATACAGTGAGCTTGTGAACCATGATATGGGATTTGAAACAAAAAACAGGGCGGTGATTGACATACCTGATGTAGAGATAGTTAAAGGTGAAGCTCTCCTTGCCGCCCTCAAATCCCTCCCTTATGTCGGGAAAATAGGTTCGGGAATGATGCTCCCCACCGGAGGGTATTCCGGACAAGGGATTCATGCTGATGATAATTCGGATGAATACAATCTGCTGTTCCTGAGCCGGCTCACATGGTGTCATGAGGATTACTACGATGTGATGGGAATTTCACTTGTGAAGGGCAGACTTCCGCATGCTGACGATGAAGTGGTGGTCAGCGAGGAATTTGTGCGCCAGATGCATTGGGGAGATGAGGCGCTGGGGCAGGTATTCGGGCGGAAGACATTCGGTCAGCCTCTCAAAGTGGTAGGTGTCTCCTCCGACTATATGCTGCGTGGATTCGTGTATGAGATGCGTCCCATACTCCATCTCTATGAGTCGGCTGCATTCTCCGGTTACGGTATTATGGAGCTTGCCGAGCCTTTTGATGAGAATTATCTGCGCCTCGGGAAGTTTCTCGCCGATAATTTCCCTAATGGAAAGTTTAAACTTACCACTCTTGATGCCACTACAAGGGAAATCTACCAGGAGCTCAACATTACAAGACGCTCGGCTCTTGTGGCTGCTTTCGCTCTGATAGTGATAGCGCTGATGGGACTTGTGGGATTCACCACTGATGAGGTGGAACGCAGACGCAAGGAGATAGCCATACGTAAGGTCAACGGTGCTACGGCCGGCTCGGTCCTTGCACTCGTATGCGCGGATATGCTCCGCATAAGTGTGCCGGCGGTGGTGGTCGGCAGTGCGTTGGCATGGTATGTTGGCAAGGAATGGATTAGTGATTTCACTCTGTTAGTTGAGCATATGCCCGCCTACTGTATTCTTTCAGCTTTTGTGATTCTGCTGTTTGTGGTGGTATGCGTCGTATCGGTGACACTTAAGGTCGCCAACGAGAATCCGGTCACACAGTTGAAGTCGGAATAAATTAAGTAACTCAGACCTATAGAAGCCTCCAGCCCATCGTTCATATTGGAAATTAAGGAGATACAATCCTCCAGAAGCGGGACCATATCAAACATCTCAGGCTCCGGAGCGGCTATGCGCGTCACACTGTTGTAACGCTCCACAAAATTCTTCAGACCCTCGCACGACTCGCTTATGGCGCGCAGCCCTGTGAACATATACGCCTCATTGCCCTGATAACGCATACGCAACGACTCAGCGACCGAGAGCACGGGAGCTATACCGTTCATAATCTCATGAGTGAGCACCCGACTCATATCCATCCATGCCTCGACACTCTTCCCCTCGAGCTGGGATGTAATATCATCAAACGTAGCTATGCGGAGCTGCTCACCGTCATGCCGACCGAACAGAGTCACCTTAATGGCGAGATTGCCGAGCTGCATCGAGCTTCCGGGAGTGGCGTCAGAGAGAAAAGCCGCCAACACACCATCGCTGCCGCGCAGCGAGTCCACGCTCGTCAGCGCCTGACGGTCCAACAGTTGCAACAGAGCCGGATTGTGAGTGTGGATATATCCCTTGCTGTCATACACCATCACTCCGGTGGCAATATCCGTAAGAATCGCCTCGTAGAAGCGGTCATTCTCCACCGCCACCTTCTTCATGTCAGACAGGCGCATGGTGATGCGGTTGAGCATCCCATTGACCTCCTTGTCGCCAGTGACTGGAAAACGGAGGGAAGTATCGCCGGCATCGAGCGCATCGAGCAGCAGGCTCAGGCGTCTTGCCACACGCGTGGCATACCTATGAATGCGCCAAATCCCCCACACTGCCAGCAGGAGGAGGAAAAAGGCAAGCACTATGTACTGTCCGGTAGTCAAAGCCCGTATTTTTTCATTTTGTTGTATAATGTCTGTCGGCTTATGCCGAGTTGCGAAGCGGCCGCCGACTGGATGCCACCATTGTCGGCAAGCGCTTCCTCAATCATGCGGCGTTCCATCTCGTCGAGTGTCACCCGTTCAGGACCGTTAGCCTGACGCGACTGCACAGGAGCACCGGTCACCGCCCTCGAGAGTGTCAGCAGCAATCGGCTGTTGTCCCACGGTTTGGTCACAAAATCAGAAGCACCCGCCTTCAAACCCTCCACCGCCAGCTCCACGTCAGCGTACGCCGTGAACAGCACCACCGGCACCTCAGGCGCAAGGCGCTTTATCTCGCTGAGCCAATACAGCCCCTCGTTGCCATTGTTGACGGTGGAATCAAAATTCATATCCAACAGCACACATGCCGGCGCAACCTCCCGCAGCAATCCGGGGATACGCGAGGGGGAGGTGGTTGTGACCACTTCCTGAAATTTGATTTCCGCAAGCAGCTTCACTGCCGCCAGTACCGAACGGTTATCATCAATCACCAGCAATGTGCCAAGAGATGGAGAGTCCATATTAAGATATTCGAGATTGAACAGACAAATCTACGACTTTTTTATCGTCTGACCAACAATAGTCCCGTCAAAAAGGTCTATCACACGTCCGGCGTATGCCGCATCGCGGTCAGAGTGGGTCACCATCACTATGGTTGTACCCTCACGGTTAAGCTCGCTCAACAGCTCCATGATTTCACGACCGTTCTTGGAATCAAGATTACCTGTAGGCTCATCGGCGAGAATCAATCCGGGCGAAGTCACCAACGCACGCGCTATAGCCACACGCTGCTGCTGACCACCTGAAAGCTGCTGTGGAAGATGTCGCGAACGGTGACTCATGTGCACCTTCTCAAGCATTGCCTCCACCCGTTTCTTACGCTCCGAACGACTCAGACCGAGATAAATCAGAGGAAGTTCCACATTGTGAGCCACGTCAATCTCGTCAATAAGATTGAAGCTCTGGAACACAAAGCCCACATTGCCTTTGCGGAGCTGTCCGCGGTCCTTCTCCTTGAGCTGCGCCACCTCCTTGCCATTCAGCTTATAGCTACCGCCGGTAGGATTGTCGAGCAGACCGAGAATGTTGAGCAGAGTTGACTTGCCGCATCCACTTGGACCCATTATGGCAAGAAATTCCCCTTTGTCGACTTTAAGGTTCACTCCACCCAGTGCAACAGTCTCTATTTCGTCAGTACGAAACACTTTTGAAAGATTATTAGTTTCAATCATAGCTATATATTATTTAATTTTGTTTTCACTCTATTTCTAATTTCCCTATTATTACAGGAATATATAATCACTGCATGAGGTTGAAAAGCCCCGTTATTCCGACTTCAGCTGTGTGACCGGATTCTCGTTGGCGACCCGCCATGTCACACACAACACGCATGCCAACACCAGCAGCAGAACCGTCAATGCCGTGAGAATATACCAGGCACCCATATTCTCAGCTGTAACCCTGAAATTATCCATCCATAGCGCCCCCACATACCAAGCCATCAATGAACCCACTATCGAGGCGGGCAGAGCAATAATCAAGACATCGCCGGCTATCAGACTCAATATTGATGAAGCCTCGGCACCGTTGACCTTCCTCACGGCTATCTCCTTGCGACGACGTTCCACCTCATCGCGCGTAAAACCTATAAGCCCCATCAACGCTATGAAAACGAGAGCAACCGCGGTGATGATAGCTGCATTACGGAACATCAGCACACTCTCATACTGTTCTTCCTGCATCTTTTTAAGCGACCTCAGTCCAAGGTCAGCATTCGGATAAGTTTCCTGAAAATATGCTTCCAATTTTTTATAATTCTCGTCGAACGGCTCCTTCAATTCAGCATAACCGTTATTGCTAAACCAATCTTCCACACATATGACCACGGGCTGAATTTCTCTTGTAAGGTCGCCTATCACAAAATCCTTCACTACCGCAGCAACATTAAGCTTGATATCGTTGATTCTTTCCACATGATTGCCTACGGCATCATCACCCCACCCCATACGTCGGGCAAACGTCTCGTTAACTATCACATCTTTATTTTTGAAATCATAGTTTCCCTGAACGAGCGGCATCTCCATAAATTTCACAAACGAAGCGTCAGCCCACTCTATACGGGAGTTGAAAAGAGTTTTACCGCTTGCGTCAAACACATAGTCACCGCTGTAGCCGCCAAAAAGATTGGATATTGACCATGACACATCATTGACATAAGGGAGCGCCTTCACGCCACCAAGAAATATATCCTCTTTATCCTTACGTTCATAGCCAATCATGTTGAAACTCACTTTATTCTTATAATTGTAACCCAAATCATAATTCATCACGTCGGCATACTGTATAGCCACAGTGGCAAGCAGACCTGCGACAAACGATACCCCACCAATCTGTACAAAAAGCAGAGCGCGTTTCCAGGCGCTGTTTCTATCGGTGAAACGGCGGAACACCTGAGTCACCGGAATCTTCGAGAATAAACGACCCGGCAGCAGACCTCCCACTATGAAGAAGAATGCGAGGATGGAAACAGAAACCCAGACATAACGCGGAGAGAGAATATCGGAAACACTTAGTGCAACAATATCCTGTATCATCGGCTCAAATACCACAAGCATCAATGCCATGAGGAGAACAGAGAAAAAGAGTATCACGGCAGTCTCTCCGAGAAACATCCCCATGACTGTCATCGCTCCGGCACCTGAACATTTATGAACCCCTATCCCCTTTGCCCGGCGGCTCAGCGAGGCTATGGTAATCAGCACATAGTTGAAAGTGGTCATAAGCAACAATGAAATACCCAGCACCCACATGACCAGATTCATCTTCTTTACCGTCTCATAACCGAGATATGTGTCATGAATCGGAGCTGCCAATATCCATGTCTTATTTGTTTCCGTATCGGGCACATGAGAATGGTACATCCCGGTAAGAATACGGCTCAGCTCGCCAGCGTCAATATCCACACCGTCACGCAGGCGCAGATAGGTGGGCCAGCTGTCGGCGCCCGCCCACTGAAATCTCCGGGCTATCACACTCGGTGCTGTCTGCATCGAAACCACAGCATCGAAATGAGGCAATGTAATATTCTCAGGCAAATCCCTGAATACCCCTCTCACAGTCATAGGCATCTCCTTCTCAAGCGACAGCATTCTACCTACGGCATCCTCACTCCCATAAAGAGTGCGGGCCAGTGACTCACTTATATAAACTGTGGCAGGCATGGCAAGGTCATACTTCGGTTGACCCGCAAGCACCTCTATACCCATAGTCTCGAAAAAGAGCGAATCGCTCGCGATGGAAATGATATCGAGGCGTGTGTCTCCGTCATAAAGGTTATAGCCGAATATATGCTTGGATATATTGGTAGCTGATGAAACATATTCCTGCATCTCATCATATATACCACCCGACAGTTTGCCGACACACGATTCGAACGGACCGATTTTCTCACCACCGACCTCATAAGCCATCCGTATCTGATACAGCCGGTCGTAGTCGCGGAAACAAGTATCGTAACTGTAATTATATTCCAATTTCGTAAACAACACGCAACTCACCAACAGACCAACAGCCACCGATACAATCTTAATGGTATTAGCCCCCTTCTGAGCAAGCATTGAATGAAGCAGATAGTAAAATTTCATATTCCAATTGATATTTTCATTTATTCAGAGGCAAGTATACCGGTCTGAGTTACTTAATTTATTCCGACTTCAACTGTGTGACCGGATTCTCGTTGGCGACCTTAAGTGTCACCGATACGACGCATACCACCACAAACAGCAGAATCACAAAAGCTGAAAGAATACAGTAGGCGGGCATATGCTCAACTAACAGAGTGAAATCACTAATCCATTCCTTGCCAACATACCATGCCAACGCACTGCCGACCACCACCGCCGGCACACTTATGCGGAGCATATCCGCGCATACGAGTGCAAGGACCGAGCCGGCCGTAGCACCGTTGACCTTACGTATGGCTATCTCCTTGCGTCTGCGTTCCACCTCATCAGTGGTGAATCCCACAAGTCCCATCAGCGCTATCACTATCAGAGCGAAAGCAGCCACAAGAGCCGAGCGTCTTGTAATGTTGAGCTCCTGGTAGATTTCCCTTGTAGTGGCATCAAGAGTGGTAAGTTTAAACTTTCCATTAGGGAAATTATCGGCGAGAAACTTCCCGAGGCGCAGATAATTCTCATCAAAAGGCTCGGCAAGCTCCATAATACCGTAACCGGAGAATGCAGCCGACTCATAGAGATGGAGTATGGGACGCATCTCATACACGAATCCACGCAGCATATAGTCGGAGGAGACACCTACCACTTTGAGAGGCTGACCGAATGTCTTCCGCCCGAATACCTGCCCCAGCGCCTCATCTCCCCAATGCATCTGGCGCACAAATTCCTCGCTGACCACCACTTCATCGTCAGCATGCGGAAGTCTGCCCTTCACAAGTGAAATTCCCATCACATCGTAGTAATCCTCATGACACCATGTGAGCCGGCTCAGGAACAGCAGATTGTATTCATCCGAATTATCATCAGCATGAATCCCTTGTCCGGAATACCCTCCGGTGGGGAGCATCATTCCCGAACCTATTTTCCCGACATAAGGGAGGGATTTGAGGGCGGCAAGGAGAGCTTCACCTTTAACTATCTCTACATCAGGTATGTCAATCACCGCCCTGTTTTTTGTTTCAAATCCCATATCATGGTTCACAAGCTCACTGTATTGTCCTGAAAGTACCGCCAACAGACCTCCCACAAACGCTACCCCCGATAACTGGATAAAAAGCAGACTCTTTTTCCATGCACTGTTTCTGTCAGTGAAACGTCGGAACACCTGAGTGACAGGAATTTTGACAAATAGAGCCGCGGGGAGCAATCCTCCCACCAAAAAGAAGAACAGAACGCCACATCCCATAGCCACCAATTGGGCAGGTGCTAAAATCTGGGCGAGAGTCAGACCTATCAGCTGCTCCACAAGCGGCTCGCAGAGGAATAGCAACGCCCCCATCAGCACTACCGCTATGCCGAGAATCACGGCAGTCTCTCCGATAAACAGCGCTACGATAGAAAGATTTGTGGCACCTGAGCATTTGTGAACCCCTATCCCCTTTGCCCTACGGCTCAGAGAGGCTATGGTAATAAGCACATAGTTGAGCGTGGTCATGAGCAGCAGTGCAATGCCGAGCACCCACATGACCATATTGCGGTTTCTCACACTCTCATATCGCAGATAAGTGTCCTGGATAGGAGCCAATGTATAACGCACTTTCCAGCTGTTGGTGTCGGGAGCATGCCGCTGCGACATGACATTCAGTTTGGCATCAATCTCATCAATGTCGACCTTATACCCTTCAGGAAAACGGATGCATGTCTGCCACGCGTCATTACCGTTCCAGTCATACCATCTGGAATAACCGAGCTGCATGGCTGTAGGGAGCGACATCACCGCCTCCATCCGCTCTATGGTGACATTGGCCGGAAGGTCGGCAAACACGCCTCTCACTGTCAGTGAGACTTCATTATTGCCATAGACCAATTGCTGCCCTATAGGGTCAGCATTCCCGAAGATTTTCTTGGCTGTATCATGACTGAGATACACTGTGCCGGGAAGAGCCAAATCGCGCATGGGTACCCCCGACAACACCTCAATTCCCATAGTCTCGAAGAAAAGCGAATCGCAGACCATCATAGAACCCGTAAAATTCATATCCGGGAGGACAAGCGGGGTAAAACTACTGAAGGTAGTGGCAATGACACCATCGCCGAACTCCTCAATCACACCGCCGGCAAACTTTCCCACAGTGCCTGTGGTAGGACCCCAGACCTCATCACCCACATAGGCAGTCTTCCAGACCTGATAGAGATGCCTGTAATCCTTGAAGCACTTGTTGTAACTATGATTGTAAGCCAGACTCGCGAACAGCAAACCGCTCACCAGCAGTCCAATGGTCACGGAAATGACCTTGATAGCGTTGGCTCCTTTCTGAGCCATTAATGTATGAATGATATAATATAACCGCATGATGACCGATTGTTTTTTTAATTACTTTTTGGAAATTCTTTATCTATTCGGATTTCAACTGAGTCACCGGATTCTCATTAGCAGCACGATAGGACATTACGATGACACATACTACCACACCGACCAGAATTGCCAAGCCTGAAAGGATAAACAGGATGGAAAGGTGTGACGCCTTGATGGTATAATGTTCAACCATATCCGGACCTACATACCATGCCGCACCGATACCGACCACAACCGCCGGCACAGCGATTTTCATCAAATCGCGGCAGATAAGGACAATGATGCCGGTCGTCGATGCACCGTTGACTTTACGCACGGCTATCTCCTTGCGACGACGTTCCACCTCATCGCGGGTGAAACCTATAAGACCCATCAGCGATATCAGCACCAATGAAATTGCCGCAAGCAGAGAAGCGTTGCGATAGGAGTGCAACTCAGAGTAGAAGCGTTCAATGACCTCATCGGTTTTTCTCACATACCACTCCTCGGAAGGAAAGGTTTCGTTAATAAACGCGTTTAATTTTTCGTAATTCTCATCAAACGGCTCACTCAACTTGACAAACCATGTATATGCGCTTTCCGAATCGATAGGCTTGATAATCGCAGGCTCAATTTCAGCAAAAAATCCCCACTGGGCATAATCATGAAGTAAACCCGTCACAGTAAGACGTCCGCCAAGAAGCTTTCGCCCCACCACACTGTCACCGAAATGCATCTCACGCACAAACGTTTCATTAACCAGCACCTCATCATCTCTTTCGGGGATACGTCCCTCGAGCAACCGGAAACCCATCATATCAAGAAATCCGGGAGAAAAGCTCATCTGCGAGACATTAATACCCGGCTCGCCATTGTCCTGCTGCATCATAGTGAAAGCCCTTCCAATCATAGGTACACCATTTCCAGCGCACACCCCCTCAACGTATGGAAGCGACCGCAGAGTACTCTCAAATACATCACGTTTCACTGAAACCATGTGAAGGGAAAATGTTGCTGCACCCTTCATGTTGAAACCCATGTCGCGGTTTACCACCTCTCTATACTGCGAGGAGAGCACTACGAGCAAACCGCTGATAAATGCCACACCGGTGAGCTGAATGAACAACAGATTCTTTTTCCATGCACTATTTCTATCGGTGAAACGGGTGAACACCTGTGTGACCGGAATCCGCGAGAAAAGATATCCCGGCAAGAGACCACCCACGATGAAAAAGAAGAGCCCCACACA
>Ga0224747_10225_pt1 | contig 11743 bp, 13 predicted proteins | sample LIM_F_Water_Pos_FD_182999 | JGI IMG/M metagenome (GOLD analysis project Ga0224747, IMG submission 182999) | Enriched cells from gastrointestinal tract of the lab mouse from Pacific Northwest National Laboratory (PNNL), Richland, Washington... | ecosystem: Host-associated > Mammals > Digestive... | reverse complement strand
ACTGCCGTTCATTCCGTATTGGTATCAATTCTTTCTGAAGCAGGGACATCACATCTATGGGGTCTTTCTTTGGTCGGAGAAAGACCCTGCATATATGCGCGGCAACACTAAAGTTTACTTTATATTCATGTTTATATTCGTGTTCCGTCTTCTTTTGGGAAACTACCGTATGACTGACCATGGTTTCTGTTATGTTATAAGCAGGCAGAATGTCCCACAGACACAAAATATTCGGGGGAGGCAAAGGAAGGTTTGCTGGAGAAGGTAAAGCTGGAACCGTCAGCAGCAATAAAACAATAATCCGGGGCAGCCCGGTCCAACGAAGCTGCTAAAGAATTGAAATGCCGGAACACCAGCTCGAGGGCATCAGGCCTGATTTTTGCCCGCTGCTGGTTGAGGGCGGAAGCAGTCGGAGCCTGTGGATCCATATCAAAAAAATCAGGCAGTACGATTTTGGTGCCGGAAGCTCCTTGTGAAACAAGGAAAGAAATCAGTTTTTCGACAGGGAGCTTCCTGTGCCATGTGAGGTCAGAGCCAGGGTTGGCGGTAAATTCTGAAATGATGGATGATACAGAGTGGACGGCGCTGGAAAAAAGGGATTTGATTTTTTCATGAAACAACGCACATTTTGGGCTGTTTGTCAACCCCTTTTTGCAATTTTTTTGAAATATATTGAAATTTTGGTTAGACCATGGCCAACAAATTAGGGTGTCTGCTTAACTTAATGACATTGGTTCACGCCCAACTAATTCTGACACAATTTTATGTAATGAAGGCGTAAACAGCAACTCATTTGCACATAAAATGCTAAAGTGCAAGCATTTTGGCGCACGTTTTTCACTACTTTTATTCGAGTGAACAGTAATTCAGTATGATCCCCATGTCAATCTCCAATCAATTGACAATTTCCTGCGCATCCATTATCATATATACAGCCTTAGATACCAGGGATGGTGTTTTTTATTTTCACGGATCTATCGCGGAGGACAGCAGGAGAAGATCAGAAGAAGATCAGGAAGAAAGGAAAGTTATAAGATCATGATATTTGAGACACATGCCCATTATGATGACGAGGCATATGATGACGACAGGGACGCGCTGCTGGTATCCATGCAGGAGAACGGCATCGGCTGGATCGTCAATGTGGGCGCAAGCCTGAAAAGCACTATGGCAAGTATCAAACTCGCAGAAAAATATCCTTTTGTCTATGCGGCGGCGGGCGTGCACCCGAGCGAGACAGCGGAATTGAACGAAGACAATTTTGCGGAGCTCGGGGCGCAGTGCCTTCACAAAAAGGTGGTGGCAGTGGGAGAGATCGGACTCGACTACTATTGGGACGAGCCTTCGCAGGAGACGCAGCGGTTGTGGTTCGCACGCCAGCTAGAGCTTGCGCGCGCGGTCAAAAAGCCGGTGATCATCCACTCCAGAGATGCCGCACAGGACACGTATGATATGTTAAAAGCCCACCGCGCGGAGGAGATTGGCGGTGTCATCCACTGCTTTTCCTACAGTGCAGAGATGGCACAGGCGTATGTCAAAATGGGATTTTATATCGGAGTCGGTGGTGTAGTCACCTTCAAAAACGGCAGAAAACTCAAGGAAGTGGTGGAGGCGGTACCGATCGAGCGGATCGTGCTTGAGACGGACAGCCCGTACCTGGCGCCGGAGCCAAACCGGGGCAGGAGAAACTCGTCGCTCCATATACCATACATCGCACAGCGGATAGCCGAGATCAAGGGAATGTCCTATGAAGAGGTAGTATTTGCGACCGAACAGAATGCAAGACAGATGTATCGGATAGAGACTTAGATGATAAGATGCTGGGGTCAAAAGGTCAATTCAAAGAATAGTTGTTGTGTAATTGCATAACAAATGAATTGAAAACCTATTCCAATCAACATTTTCAATGGTTATATTGTTGAAATTGCACAATAATAATGAAATAATATGCAGATGGTAGTCGAACACAGGTTTCGAAAAGGGAAGAGCAGAGGGAGAGTGGTATATGGCAACGCTTGGAAATCCGACAAACACGATCGCAGTATTGCAGAGATACAATTTTAACTTTCAGAAAAAATACGGGCAGAATTTTCTGATCGATGCCAATATATTGGAGAAGATCATTGCGGCTGCAGGGATTGACAGAGACGACTGCGTGCTCGAGATCGGACCCGGGATCGGCACGATGACGCAGTACCTCTGTGAGAACGCGAGGGAGGTTGTCGCAGTGGAGATCGACAAAAAGCTGATACCGATCCTCGAACAGGATACGCTTTCATCTTATGACAATATCACGATCCTCAACGAGGATATCCTGAAAGTGGATATCAATGCGGTCGTGCGGGAAAGAAATGGCGGTCGCCCGATCAAGGTCGTGGCAAACCTTCCGTATTATATCACGACACCGATCATCATGGGGCTCTTTGAGAGCCATGTGCCGCTCGACAGCATCACGATCATGGTGCAGAAGGAAGTGGCAGAGCGCATGCAGGTGGGACCGGGCACCAAAGATTACGGTGCACTCTCGCTGGCAGTCCAGTATTACGCCAAACCGGAAGTGATGATGACCGTGCCGGCAGGCTGCTTTATGCCGCGCCCCAATGTTGACAGCGCTGTCATAAGATTGACGTGCCACGACAAGCCGCCCGTGACCGTGTCGGACGAAAAGATGATGTTTGACGTGATCCGCGCGTCGTTCAACCAGCGCAGGAAAACACTTGTGAACGGGCTGGGCAATGCCGCGGGACTGAACCTCAAAAAAGAAAGGGTGCTGTCGGCGCTGGAAGAGATGGGACTGCCGCCCGCGATCCGCGGGGAGGCGCTCACGCTCCGGGAATTTGCGGCATTGACAGACTTGCTGGCTGGAGAACGGCTGTGATCGCACAGCCGGGCACCCGTCAGCTTTTGCTGACATTCTTTCTCTGGGTGCCCGTGTGCATAAAAACAGATCGAGCAGTTTAATGCTGCTCGATCTGTTCTGTCTTATGGATTGTTTCGCCCTCAAGCTGCGATGTGCAGTGCGGGCATCTGGTGGCTGCAAGCGCGATCTCGGACTTGCAGAAAGGGCAGGTCCTGGTGGTGGGGGCTTTGGGCGGCTCCTCCTTGTGGATGCGCGACATAGCCGTGTTCATCACCTTGACGATCAGGAAAACGATCAGAGCCATGATCAGGAAATTGACCACCGCAGTGATAAATTTGCCGTAATACAGTGTGACATCGCCCGTGATATTCCACGCGAGCTGGTCGAAGTTCATGCCGCCGAACAGACCGAGAACCGGGTTGATGATGTCATTTACCAGAGAAGAGACGATGCTGGTAAAGGCGCCGCCGATGATGATACCGACAGCCATGTCCATCACGTTTCCCTTGCTGATAAACTTCTTGAATTCCTCCAAAAACTTTTTTAACATGCGAGCACTCCTTTTTGTGAGATTGTACCTTGCCAGAGCAGCGGACACGAGAGATCATGTCACTGCTGTGGCGCAACACGGCTATTATAGCACATTAGGGAGCACTGTAAAAGGCTTTTTGATCAAATTCTGTGACAGATTCGTGCACGAAAAATAGCAATTCGTGCACGAGTTTTTTTGCGCTTGGCAGGGAGTGGTAAAATAAAACGGTAAGGTAAAAACCGATAGAAGGAGGAGAAGGAAAATGTTACAGGAAATCTTCAAAAAAAACAGATACAAGTTTTTGTTGAGCCTGATCCCGGTGATCATCGTTGGGATCATGGCGCCCATGCGTTCCTATATCATGCAGCTATTGATCGATTCTTCAAGTTATAGGGATCTGCTGGAAAAATGCCTTATCGCCGCTGTTTTCAGCATCGGGGTGTTCATCTTTGAGTGGGTGAGCAAGAAGAGCCAGGCGATCGTTGTGCGGGATATTGAAAAAGATATGCGCGATCGATTGATGCACAAGCTGTTTCACATCTCTGCCAATCAGTTTGAAAAAAAGGGGCTTGCATATTATCTTTCAAAATTTACCACAGACATCAATATCATATTGAATGACGGAGTCAACAATATATACGGCATGATCATGCAGGTTGTCTTTGGGGTTGTCGCCGTCATCTACCTGCTCTGCGTGGAACCGTTTATCCTGCTGATCGTAGCCGTAGTCAGCGCGGTGCAGTTTGCGGTCCCGGGCATATTGAAAAAGAAGATCGCTTCTTCAAGAAAAGAGTATACGGAAGCCCTGGAGGTCTATCTGGACGGAGTGAAAAGTGATCTGGGAGGTCATAAAGTCGTAAGAACCTTTGACGCCGTGAAGCAGATCCTGGGAAAGCAGCAAAAGCTGAGCGATTTTGTGTGCAGGAAAAATGAGTATTCCTGCCAGACGATGTATTGGGCACAGGCGTTGGCTTCTTTTGTAAACAACGGAGCTTTCCTGATCGTTTTGGGGAGCTGTATGTTCTTTGCCGTGGCAGGCAGGATCACGATCGGCGAGATCGTGGCGATCACAAACATGATGAATTTCGTTTTGACGCCGTGCAGGGCTATTTCCAACGGAATGATCCAGCTAAAAGCGATGGAGAAGGTGACGGCTGAATTGGAAGATCTGCTGGGACAGGAGAGCGAAAACGACAACAAGGAGCACCTTGAAGAGGCGATACAGGAGATCTGTCTGGAAGATGTCGATCAGAAGATCAGCGAGACTTTTTCGCTGGATAAACTGACACTGACCTTTGAGAAAGGAAGGAAGTATGCCATTGTCGGCAAAAGCGGGAGCGGAAAATCAAGCATCATAAAATTGCTGACAGAGTACGGACCGGGCTACACAGGCAGGGTTCTGATCAACGGGCGCGAGCTTTCAGGACTGAACAGGGAAAGTATCATGCATATAAGCCCGGTCTGCTACCAGCAGACCTACATATTCAACGACACGGTCTTCAACAACGTAGCCCTGTATCAGGATTTCTCAAAAGGCGAGGTCATCGAGGCACTGCGGAAGGCAGGTATCTATGATACGATCCAGAAACTTCCGGATGGAGTAGATGAAAAGATCCAGGAGAACGGGAAGAATTTTTCGGGCGGTGAACTGCAGCGGATCGCTCTGGCGAGGCTGTTTCTGAGAAATAAAGCAATGACTTTTCTTGACGAGATCACCTCGGGACTTGACAATGCCACCGCATATGAGATTGAGAAGAGACTGTTGGATGAAGATATGACGATCATCAGTATCACCCACAGATACAATAAGACACTTATGCAGAAATACGATGAGATCATTGTGATTGGGGACGGCAAGATCGTGGAGAGCGGAACGTTTGACGCGTTGATGGAAAAAGAAGGAGAATTTTTCCAGTTATACAAAGTCCTCAGTGAATAAAAAACACTCCATACCCACTGTCGCAGAGATGCCAATGACTCGGCGGCTTTGCGACAGTGCTTCCTTCAACATGAAATACATTTCATTTATAGTCGTCTCGCTATTCCCCGATTATTGCCATGTCGTCCGGAAGATTACGGATAACAAGTGCGCATGTATTTGTGAGCCGTACATTACTTTTTAAGGGATAGGGCAGTTTTCCTCTTTTTTCTCCTGTTACGCAGTGGACGTCTAACTTGGTGTCGATCAATCCCAGATTGCCTTCTAGATTGTTGGCAAAAATGATACTTCCGGCGCTTACCCCTATTACCATGCCATTGTCGTTGATATACGCCGTCAAAGACTTATGAAACCCGGTGTCGTTGATCCTTTCAAGCAGATAACGTGTATTTCCGCCACACAGATATACCACATCATACTGTTGCAGCTTCTCAAACGCCATCCCGGCGTGCAGATCCCATACGTCAATATTCTTGTCTGAGATACCGCACTTTAGCAGATCATTCATACATTTTGGCAGAACTGCTATCGCATCGGCATCTATTGCCGCGGTAGGGATAAATAAGGCTTTTACCGCAGACATATCTTTCCCTGCCATATCCACGAAGCACTCCTTGATCTCTTCAGTTTCTAACCCCGCTGATGTTACTAATATCCTCATGTTTCTATCCTCCTATTCTGGCCAGTTCATCTGCTCATCGGAGATACCGAATCGCCGACACTCATCGCACACAGATTCTTTTTCAGTCTGATTTCCGATCTGATATTTTAAGATCCTGTCTTTAAACACGATGTATTTGACGTTTCCTGCCTTAAAATCAACAAACCAATGCTGATTTGTATCAGGATCGGACCGCATGACTTTGGCGATCTGCTCCGGGAAATCGTTCCTGTCGCTTGAAAAGAACAGCACAGTCCAATATTTCGGTTTCCCGTCGGTATTCCACAGTTCGATTTTATGAATATTGAGACAATCAATAATACTGTCATCCATGATGCTTTCTTTAATCAATATGCCCTCATACAATTCCTGTTTCCTTTTTTGGATCGCATTATTGCCGCAGGTATGAACCTCTTTGACCTCATTGAGGGTCAATGCATCTTTTAACAAAATATCCATAGATACCTGAAAAACTTCTCCCAGTATCAATAGTTTTTCTGTCTCCGGCAATGCAATGTCAGCTTCCCATTTGGATATGGACTGCCTGCTGACATTGCATATGGATGCAAGTTCTTCCTGAGTCATGCCGTTTGATTTTCTGAGCCGTATGATTTTTTCAGATAATTTCATTGTCACGCATCCTCATTCATATGTAGTATACAGGATAACAATACGAATTACCACCAACATCAAAGTGCTTTTGGGCAACTTGCGGTTGCAGCCATCGCGACCATTACAATCATGGTAATATACAAATCGAACCTGCCCATGCGCATCAAAAACTCCTCAAAATGAGGAAAACGGTGAAAATGACTATAAAGAAAATCACCACAAAAAAGACGCCCGCCACTGCTGTGACAAGCGCCCTTCAAATCTGTCCTTCTTTTTCCAGCAATTTCTCCAATTCGCTGCGCAAACGGGCTTTTAAGTCCTCCAGTTCCTCCGGCGTCGGCAAAAATTCATCAGACATCAGCTCTGCACCCAGTTTCCAGACAGGTCCGCCCGTCTCCGTGTCCCCTTTTCGCCTGGGGAAGATATGCCAGTGCATATGCATGCCGTCTCCTGCCCCCAGAAGCTCATAATTGAGTTTGTCCGGCTGAAATGCATTGTAGACGGCCTCTGCCACGATCGCCATTTCATGAAGAAACCGATCCCTGAAAGACGGCTCCAGAAAGTGCAGTTCGGTTGCGTGCTCCTTGCACAGGAACAGGGAATATCCTTTGATGCGCTGGTGGTCTCCGATCACGATATATCCCGTGCTCAATTCTTTGACAAAATACGGATTCCTGCCGCTCTTTGTCAGTTCGATCCGCTCGCAGACCATACAGTTTCCCATCGTTTTTCTCTCCCTTGAAATCATAACATCATTTCATTGTCTATTGTCTCAAGAGCATCAAGCTCTCAGTGTGTTAACTGTCGTTGCTGTTTACGCCTCCACAGACGCAGTGAACAGCGAATTGACGCTCATGTCTCCTGAATGTTGTCAAATATCGTGCCCGAAGGTTCCCGCAGGCAGTATTTCACTCGATCCATATTGTCGTCGGAGATTGCATACCAGCCTTCTGGGAGCGTCATCTCAAAAGTTTTTTCCATCTCCAGTTCCGGGTAGGACAGACATTGGATCAACTCACTGGCTGTGACGGCGAGCAGATTTCCTGTAGGGAGATGGAGCCATTTTGATGCGGCAGGAATCTGGTCATCGTATTCAAAGCTGCATTCTTTTTCAACGCCATCGATAAGCCAGAGGATCATCTTGCCGCTGTTGCAAAATTCTCTGATGCATTTTGTCTCCCGTTCCCTCACGTCGTTCCACGCCTCGCCGAGGAAATCAAATATAAGTTCGGAATTACCGGATGTGTCAAGCAGGATATCCATCGCATAGAGCATGTCACTGTCCAGTTCATTCAAAAAACCCTGATCGATCAGGACGAATCCGTCCTGCATATCGCAGTTCAGATCAAATTTCATGGTGCGATCCACTCCTTTGTCTATGATAATCCTATCTTATCACACCTGTGGGGGGTGTGACAAGTACTACGGTCCGCGGCTGGTTTTTTGCACTGTTTCATGAATGGGAAATGCCCATGCTGCCTTTTTATGCGCAGCCCCGTGCAGAGGAACTAAGCCGCAAGGCGGCGCACGGCGAGTAGGGGAGAAGGTCGTTCCCCTACTCGATTGCATAAAATCATTCGGGGGAGTGGGGCAGAAAAATTTCTCACTTGATCATGGTATTGTGCGGGTATATGTGATAGTATGTTGTTATCGGAAAAGGTGGCGTCATGTTGAGACTGCACTGCTGCAGGGTATGTGACAGACAATAGCTTATGAAAATCATGGAGAACAGGGCGGAGGTGAGGCGATGGCAGAGATGATCTGGTGGATCATGGAGACAGGCATCAGCGCGCTTGTCATCACGACGATCGTGGATATCATAGTGATGGGGAGTTATCGGTTAAAGATCGCGCCGCCGTGCGAAGTTTCCCGATATATGGTCCGCAAAGAAAACCGCATCGACATACAGAAGGGAAATGAGTGCGCAGGCTATGCCACGGCGTATCTCCTGCGCCACTATGATATCCCGGCAGACGGAACGGAGATTTACCAAAAGATGCCCTTCAAAGCCTCCGACGGGTGCGTTCCGCCCAAGGGGATCCGGAAGGTGCTCGAAAGCTACGGGTTTCGGGCAAGATACTGCGCCGGAAACCTGAACGCACTAAAGAGAGAGGTATGTAAGGGCGCACCCGTCATAGTGTTCATAAAGTCCAGGGCAGACCGGAAATGGCTGCACTTTGTCCCTGTCGTCGGCTTTGACGAGGACAATCTCTATCTGGCGGACTCGGCGGCAGGGTTTGCCAACTGCGGCGAGCGCGGGTACAACAGAAAGATCAGCACGAAAGATTTCCTGGTGCTGTGGAATACCGCGATGTTAAAAATGCCATTGTATGCGCGTACATTTTATGCGGTGGACAGGAGATAGGATGTTTATGAAATCAATCGTTTCGTTATTGACAATCCATAAGGTGAGTGCTATTATGTTAGATAAATCAGCATAGGAAAAAGCGATGACGGAAACAAGTAGCATATCGATCGCAGACAGAGAGAGCATCATTTGGTGGAAGATGTTTATGTGGAGCGTATGTGAAAACCATTCTTGAGCTGTAATACTGAAAGTAGATGTAAGTATTACCGTACACCTGCGTTAAAGGTTAGGGTTTGTTGGAATCTGAAGTAAAAAATTAAGGTGGAACCGTGCAAGAAGCACCCTTAAAGATACTGTGGTATCTTTGAGAGTGCTTTTCTTATGTTGATCGAAAAATATTTTATTCAAGAAAGGATATGGTAAAATGAAGATCAAAATGAAAGACGGTTCCATCCGGGAGGCTGGTTTTGAGGAGGAACTGGGGAAAAACGCATTTCGGCATACGACTGCACACATCCTGGCACAGGCAGTAAAAAGACTGTACCCGGATACCAGATGTGCGATCGGGCCGTCTATCGCAGATGGTTTTTACTACGATTTCGACTTTGCCTTCCGTTTTTCGGAAGAAAATTTTGCTGAGATTGAGGCGGAGATGAGAAAGATCGTGAAAGAAAATCTGCAGCTCAGGCACTTTACGGCAGACCGCAGAAAAGCGATGCAGATTATGGGAGAAAGCGATGAGATCTATAAGGTCGAAATGCTGGAGGAACTTCCGGAAGATGAGGAGATCAGTTTTTATCAGCAGGGAGAATATCTGGAGATGTGCGCCGGACCGCATGTGGCATACACCAGTGCGATCAAGGCGTTTAAGCTGTTGTCTGTTGCAGGTGCATACTGGCGCGGTGATGAAAAAAATAAAATGCTCACCAGGATCTACGGCACATCCTTTCCGAGCGAGGATATGCTGGCAGCGTACTTGAACCGGCTGGAAGAGGCAAAAAGGAGGGATCACAGAAAGTTAGGAAAAGAATTAGGCTTATTTGCGCTGTTTGAAGAAGGACCGGGATTTCCCTTTTTCCTTCCAAAGGGACTGATATTAAAAAATCTGCTGATCGACTACTGGAGAAGGCTGCACACAAAAGAAGGGTACGTGGAAATATCCACGCCGATCATGCTGAACCGCCAGCTTTGGGAAACATCCGGGCACTGGGAACATTACAGGGATTGTATGTATACAACTTCAATCGACGGGGCTGATTTCGCCATAAAACCGATGAGCTGTCCGGGCGGTATGCTCATATACAAGATGGAACCCCGCTCTTATCGGGAACTTCCTATGCGTATCAGCGAGCTGGGACTCATACACCGGAATGAAAAGTCGGGTACGTTGCATGGCCTTATGCGCGTTCGCTGCTGTACACAGGACGATGCCCACATCTTCATGACACCGGAGCAGATACAGGATGAGATCAAAGGTGTCGCCCGCCTGATCGACGAGGTGTATACCGACTTTGGATTTCAATATCATGTAGAGGTGTCGACAAGGCCGGAAGATTCCATCGGAAGTGACGAGGACTGGGAACTGGCGACAGACGCTTTAAGAAACGCTTTGGAGGCTCTGGGACTGCCATATATTGTCAATGAGGGGGATGGGGCATTTTACGGACCAAAGATCGATTTCCACCTGGAAGACTCGATCGGAAGGACATGGCAATGTGGGACGATCCAGCTGGATTTCCAGCTGCCGCAGCGTTTTGATGCATCGTATATCGGGGAAGATGGAAAAAAACATCGGCCGATTATGATACACAGGGTTGTGTTCGGTTCGATTGAGCGGTTTATCGGGATCCTGATCGAGCATTTTGCCGGAAAATTTCCACTATGGCTGTCGCCAGTGCAAGTGAAAATATTAACGATCTCGGATCAATACATTGACTGCGCAAAAGCGATCGAAATGACTTTGAAAAAAGCAGGGCTGCGTTGCGAAGTGGACGAAAGGGCTGAAAAAATAGGCTGCAAGATAAGAACCGCACAGCTGGAAAAAATACCCTACATGCTTGTGATCGGTGAGAAGGAAGTTCAAACGAACAGCGTTTCAGTCCGCAAGAGAGATGCCGGTGATCTGGGAAGCATGTCCATCGACCGATTGCTGGAAATCCTTCGTGGGGAGGGGATCTGAGAGTCCCCGCCAGCCATTTGTTAAAAAATGTTGCGCAAGAGGCAAGATCGTTGTCGCCCTGTGCGCTGTCAACACTGCCATTGATGGCAATGCAAATCCTCGTAACAGTTCAACTTAGGACTTCGCACTGCGCTGCGAAGTCCGTGAGAAAGCATAGTGGTTGAGATGCATAATGTGTATAACTGGCTGTCTTATAGCGTTATCCATGACGGAATAGCCTGTCATGATGTCATTCACTTCCAAAATATCCCTCCTGGATCAGCAATTCCAATACAAGCGCCTCCCGCTCCGGCATGGTCTGACTGAAATCATCCACGATCGTCTTTCTGTTCACATCGATTACATGCTGCGGTTCCAGAAATTCAAGCGTAAAACCTTCTTCCGCCGACTGGTATCTCATTTATACTTTACAGTTCTGAACTTTTGTTCAATCCAAAAGGTGGCTTCAATAGTATGAAAATGTATGAACCGTATTTTAGGGTCATCGATCCCTTTTGGAAAAAATGCCCTCTCGTGCTCACTCCATAATTGCTGCATCGCTGCCGGATCAGTGATGATCTCAACATCACCCACCAAAGTCAACGAATCTCCCTCATGTTGAAAACAAATGCTTGATTTTGTATTTGTTTCAAAGTGCTTTGCCTTCCCTTGC
>Ga0224747_10224_pt1 | contig 11753 bp, 9 predicted proteins | sample LIM_F_Water_Pos_FD_182999 | JGI IMG/M metagenome (GOLD analysis project Ga0224747, IMG submission 182999) | Enriched cells from gastrointestinal tract of the lab mouse from Pacific Northwest National Laboratory (PNNL), Richland, Washington... | ecosystem: Host-associated > Mammals > Digestive... | reverse complement strand
TATATCAATCACCTTCTGCATGGCTTTCATAATCAGGAGTTCTAACAACAAAATCGCTGCCCTGACAATCTCCCCGAACAGCTCCGGCCTTTGTCCGTTCTGCTCCACGGATTCTTTTACTTTATCCGTTATCTCCGTCTTTTTAAGCTCCACAATCTCCGCTTCTGATACGCCGCTTACAATCGCACGGTCAACGGTTCTGTTCCACTCCATGCGTATTTCATTGTCCGATTTGATTTCCTCCGCTTTCGGATTATTTTTGCCAACCTTCTTTGTCGCAAGGTACGGACCGTTTTTATCAAAAATACTTAACCTGTCCCTATCATCAAGCACCATCTGGTTGATTAAATCCGTATAAAACACTTTTACCCCATCTAAAAAAGATTCTTGCTTAAAGCGTTCATCTTTGACAGTGAAAATTTTGCGTTCATACACCTCACCTTTTTTAATGATTTTACAGCCTTGACGGATATTCCCATCTCCGTCAAGAATCTCTTTCTTTGTCCTCACATGACGCCCCTGCTCATTGTAGAACATATTCCGAGTGGCAATTTTCTCTGTCGGCTGTTCCAGCCGCTTTCTCTCCGCAAATACCATATGGATATGCAGATTCGTTTTACGTTTATTGTGGTGGAGCGCAGCAAAGCACTCCACGCCGTACTTTTCCTTAAATTCGTCTGCCATCTTTTTCAAAAGATAGTCATGCTCATAGTTGATAAAACTCTCCGGAAGTGCAATCATCAGCTCCCTTGCCTCAATGCACTTCCCATTCGTGCCGCTTTTTTCAAATTCCTCCTGATTACATTTGGCAAGCTCCCGCCAGAATGCCCTGTCCGGCTCCGTTGTATAGACTTCATAGAGATGCTCCTGCTTGGCGTGGCTTGAAATATAAGTGATGCGCCCTGATAAGTCATGCAGCTTTGCCATTTCTATAAATGAATTTCTTTTCATAAACGCTTTTCCTTTCTTTTGGCGGATAACCTGCCACCGCATTTTTTGTGAGCAGCCATTATAGGACGGCTGTCTGTGAACCGATGCCCGTATCCGGGCAGTCTACGGCTGTCGCTTTCTGACAGCCGCAGGGGGCTTTGTTTTGTGAAGTCCCCTCTGCAATGCTGCACATCTGTCCTGAAATGTAGCCGTAAGCAGCAGCGCCATCTATGCGCCCGTCCTCTGGGCGGCATGGATAAATACAGTCCGGTTTTTTCGGACTGTATAAATTCACACTTGCGTGAATTTGCCCCCGGCAGGGCGAAATCCCCGGAGCATAAACCGAAGGTTTGTGCGTAGGGTGTATTTCGCTCTCAAACGCCGAGGGCTTAGGGGAGAGCTTGCGCCCTCCCCGGAAATTAGTTGCTGACACTCTCTGAACCACTCCGAAGCAGTCCGTGGAACAGATTCTTTACAGGCATAAAAAAGCCGCCTGCCTGAAAACTGGTATTCCAGTCTCAAAACAGACGGCTACATTTGCACCCTTATTTGCAGCCTTCCGGCTGCTTTCTGCCCTTATTTTGCGGGCTTGAATGCCCGCCCTTTATTATGCAGCCTTTAATGGCTGCCCCTTGTCCTTGTTTTGTAGCCTTTCGGCTACCTTTTGTTAGTCTTTTTTCAAAATACGGCTACATTTATACTTTGATATAAAAAATCCGCAAAAATAAGGCTACAGTAAACCTAATTACCGTAGCCCTGCCCTATAAATATATTAAAATGCGTCAAAATCAATCAAATCATTGTCCGGCGGCTCTGTGGCATTCTCTGATACAGCTTCTTCCTGCATATTCCCCGCATTCCGTATCGTTGCTTTCGTAGCAGCGGGAGAAACTGTGCCGCCCGTCACATTTCCACTGTCTGCGCCGTTTAATGATTCCTGCCCGCACACCATGCCGCCCTGCGCCGCCTGATAAGCCCCCATAGGAACGGATAAAGGAAAAAGCTGCATCTGTGCCATATACATACCAAAAAGCGCCGGGAGATTGGACATTACTTTCTTTTCAACCGCTTCCACGATACGCTCTGCAAAAGCATCCTCTTTCTCCCGTGTTTCCAGATAGGGATCATACTCTGCCGCCATGCGCCTGTTATAATAATCATTGACCGCCTCTATCACAAATTTATTCTGCGACTTGAACATCTGCCGTATCTTTGGGGAGTGCAGAAGCTCCCACGCCCTGCATTCGTCCCCTTTTTCCATGTTAAAGCGGATATTATGGTTTTTGTTTTTCATTCAAATGCGCCCCTTATCCGGCTGATGCCATTGCTTTCTGCCTGCGGAGTTTCATATAACAGAAATATTCGTAGCCTTTGGCGTTTGCCCGTATATCATGGTTAAAAGTAACATTATCGCTGTCATAACTGCCCACAAGCTCCACAACCTTCGCCCCACCGCCCATGACATACAGTTTCATAAGATTAGGATTGTAACCATGCGCTTTCAGTTCTGCAAATATCTTATCCACATAGGATTTTGCCGCTTCCTCCATGAGCTGCTGGTATTCCCCGCCCACTTTTGTATCGCCGCAGCGCAGATAATTCTCAATAATTTCCATCGGAAGTTCCTCCGCTTTTCTGTCTAAGATGTGGTCACGGATCACCTTAAAACACTCGCCCACGCCAAGCCGCACTGTCCACGATTTGCTTTCGCTTGCCTTGCCATTATTGAGTATCATCACGTTCATCGTCCCATTCCCAATATCAGCTACCATGTGCATACCCTTAAAATCCGGCAGGCTCTCCGCTATCGCTGCATAGCACTGTGGCATGACCGTACAGTCCACAATGTCAATCAAATAACGCCTGCCCGCATACTTATAATCTACATGACGGTTCTGCATCATATACTCCCGGAACGAATCCCGCTGTGTCTGAACCCATTTTAACGGAAGTCCCACCGCAAGATGAATCTTTGCCGTTGACAGCCCTCTTGCGTTCAGTTCCTTTGCTATGGCGGCAAGGGTAATGATATAATTATCGTCATCCATGCTCTTTTCCGCCACAAAATCCTTATGCCCCTCGCCTATGGTGTAATAGCTGCCTTCATATTCCAAATAATTCCTTGTAAAAATAGGCGGCTGGTCGCTCCTGCTCACGGAAGTCGGGAAACAGCACCTTGCCGTCTTATAGTTCCCATAGCCTGCATCCACGCCTAAAATAATTGTCCCGTTCATGTTGTAATCCCTGATCTTTGTCATATAAAAATCCTCTCTTTCATGGTTTGTTTTTAATAAAATTATCTGCCATACTTGCGTTTCACTTCTTCTTTCGTCGGAAGGCTGCCGTCTACGATAACTTTATTTTCCCCGGCTGTTATGGCTGCAACCTGCTCCGTGCTGTCTGTAAGCAGAAGTCCATCCGCTGACTGCCTCGCTTCCTCTATCTGTTTCTGCCTGTCTGCGGCATTTGCACCCTCAATCAGCTGCCGGATTTCCGGTCTGTGCTTCTTGCGGTATGCTTTTTGGTACTCCCTGCTGTACTGGCGGCGTTTCCGTTTCTTTTCTTCCTCTGCAATTTCTTCCTCCGAAAGTTCCTGCGCCGGAAGATCCACCTTCCCGATATAATTTAAGAAAATCTCAATCTCCTGCACACGGTCTCCATCCATTTTCTCTATTTTGTGTACCAGAACCTTGTCCACAAATTCATTGACGATGGCAGGCGTAAGTTCCTGAATGTCAGTGTATTTATGCACAAGCAACAAAAATTCTTCCGTCCTGTCCGTATCTTCTTCAAACTGCATGAGTTTTTCCTGAATTTCTCTCATGGAAATCTCAATCTCCTGCTGTTCCTTTTCATAATCGGAAGAAAGCATTTCGTATCGCCTGTCCGGCAGCTTTCCCATTGCGTTGTCCTCATACACCTTTTTAATCAGCAGGTCAAGGTCTGCAAAGCGTTTCTCTTTTTTCACAAGGTCTGATTTCAGCTTTTTTACCTCGCCTTTGTCCCTGACCTGTGATGCGCTCCGCATACTTTTTATAAATGCCGCCTCGTCCATGCGGACGCTTTTTAAGGCATACTGTATTGTTTCAAGGATAAGTTGCTTTACCGTGTCCTCTTTGATGGAGTGGGAACAGCACACCTTTCTGTTCTGCTTTCTGGCACTGTTATATGTCCCACAGTTAAAGCCTGCGGATGTGTGTTGGACTTCCCCGTTCGGAATCCCACGCCAGTCCCTGCCTGCCCTCGTTGTTCCCCTGCGGTAGTGCATTTTTCCACCACAGTCTGCACAATAGAGCTTTCCGGTCAGCATACTCCCTTCCCCGCTGGTATCAAACCTTCGAACAGTTTTTCTTAATTCCTGCACCATATACCAAGTCCTGCGGTCTATAATCGGTTCATGGGTATCCTGAAAAACAAGAATCTCGTCACTGCTGTTTTTGACTGCTTTCTTGTCCTTATAGGATTCCTTGTGGCTGCGGAAATTTACGGTATCTCCCATATATTCCGGTCTTTCCAGTATCCGTGCAACCGATCCGCCCGTCCAGTTATAAGGAGTTTCAAAATTACACATAGTTTTATAATTCCCCCTGTTTCTGGTCGCCTGATAATATGATGGTTTCTCAATCTTTTCTTCCGTAAGCTGCTTGGCAATCTGGAACGGTCCCATGCCATCCACTGTCAGCCTGAAAATCTTCCGCACAACCTCCGCAGCTTCATCATCGACAATCCAAAGATTTTTGTCATCAGGGCTTTTTACATAGCCATATGGCGGATTGCTCGTAATCGGTTTTCCCTCTTTCCCCTTTGCCCGCAAAACTGCGGTGATCTTCCTGCTGCAGTCACGAAGATACCATTCGTTCATGATATTCAAAAAAGGGGCGAATTCACTGCTGGTGTTGTTGGTACTGTCAACACCGTTGGAAACAGCAATAAAACGGACACCCTTCTCCCGGAAGAATACCTCGGTGTAGAATCCCACCTGAAGGTAATCCCTCCCCACACGGCTCATATCTTTTACTATGACTGTGCTGACGTCGCCGTTTTCAATCCGGCTTAACATCTGCTTCCATCCCGGTCTTTCAAAACTGCCGCCGGAAAATCCGTCATCCGTAAAATGCACCGTGTTCGTGTACCCGTTGTTTTTTGCATAATCCTCCAGCATCTTTTTCTGGTTGACTATGCTGTTGCTGTCCCCCGCAAGATCATCGTCCCTTGAGAGCCGCTCATAAAGAGCTGTTATTCTGTTGTCACCAGCCGTCCTGTTGTTCATTCCGAACTCCTTTCCGGCGGCTGGCTCATCTGTGGTGAATCCATCTTAACATAACTTTCCGTGCCTGTCACCATTTCATTCAAAATTAAGCGGGGAATTTTTTCATCCAGCGTGTCTGCGTATCCCGAACCCGTATATACCCTGACCTTGAAAAGCGTCCCTCCGATTCTTCTGTAAAAAAATCCAGCCTCATGCGGGCTGGTTTCCATCATCCTGTCATTATCCGTTTTTACTGTTTCCATGCATCCTCCCTTGCGCATCCGGCTCACTGCCGTTATAATGTTTCTTATGCTTCCGTTATTTGTAACCATATTTTTGTGTTATCCGTATCCCATATTCCCATTCTCCTTTCTTGTAACCAATTTTTAAATAAAAAGAATTACATCTTTCACTAATGGGAGAAAAACGGCTATAAAAACGGAAGTGTTTTTGAAAAAACTGCTACAAAATTTTATTTTTTTGCAAAGGACTGACTATAAATGCCGAAATACGCTGAGTTCCAGACATTCAGGGAACAAAACTTAATAACCGAAGCTGACGGGGATATGCTCCACCGTGAAGCCCGTGCGCTTGCCCTCCGGCGTATCGAGGAAAGCGCACGGACAGAGGAGGATTTCAGGGAAGTCATTAAATGGTGGGATAAACTGGATGCTAACAGGGAACGCAGGGAAAGGGATCATGAAAAAGGACGCTCCGTTGTCCCTCTGGAATGGGGCACAGACGAACCATATCTTTCTGACAGGCCTTCCTATGACACGGTTTTAAGAAGGCTCATGCTTGCAGGCGATTTCATTGACCTCATATTTGACTGCCCGGAAACGCTACATGAACTTGTCACGGATGCGGATTTATCAAGAATATTAAAAGACCTGAAACCGCATCTCAAAAATATGCTCTATTATCTGTTCCTGCATGATTACTCTGCTGCGGAGTATGCGGAGAACATCGGACAGTCAGACCGGAATATCCGTGGCATTCGGGAGACTGCACTGAAAAAGATACGGAAACTTTATGGCGGCATACTCGCATACAGACAAGAGAACAGCCTTCCGATGACGATTGATGAAAAATATTTCTTAAACAATGGCGTGCGGAAGAAAAAGGACAGCAGACAGCTTGACCGATAACAGGTAACTGCTTATAATATAGGAAGTATTACATCAGATGATGCAATGAGCGCAAGAGAGGAAAGAGGGAGCTTGCTCACTCTTGACGAACGGCGAATGCCGATCATGAACGAAGTTCATGATATGATAGATTGATGGATTGGAGCAGATTTTCTATGAAGAATTTATTTGAACATACCAGCGCACCGTGGATTCGGTACAGCAACTACGAATATAAAACAGATAATAATGACAATCTTTACATAACCGTTTCCAAAGATGCCAAGCCGGAAATGTACCGCCCCATGCAGAAAGCAGGACAACTCGTTATGGATGCCGTAAATGTCGGACTTGCCGCCATGCACAAAGTCCCGGAAGAAGAACTGAAAGAATCTGTCCTCGGTTTTGTGCGGAAGTACGGTTTCCTCGGCTTTATGACCGCCCTGCCGACAACAGCGGATTTTATCACCTATGAATCCGTGTATCTTCCCAAGAACCACTTTATAAAGGAAGAATCCCTCTCCACTGAGGATTACCTTTCTTATTTCTATCCTTTTAATAAGCCGGATTTCAGAAAAAAAGGCGTGGAATCGGGATGGTCTGTGACTGACCGTGAGGGCATTGCAATCGCAATGGCTATGGGGAATGCGCCGCAGGCTGTGACGATGGGATTCCAGAAGGAATATGCCGAAAAGTACGACTGGATTGTGAAAGAGTTTACTGACCTTGCGTTTACGTTTATGACAAGTTTCCTTTATTACCTCGATTATGATTCGCTTGACGAAGATACCCGCAGCCTGTACCGTCAGGGCATTTCCGCTTTCGGCGGTATTGCCCCAACTTACCGGATCGCACTTGAAAAGGATGCGCCCGTCATTGTATGGGACTTCCATTCCCTACTTATCATGGTTCAGATGTGTTTCTCCTTCATGCTCACGGATAAGGACAGCGATATGCGGATGTGCAAGCACTGTAAAAAAGCTTTTATTGCAAGCAGAAAAGGAAATGAGTTTTGCAGTCCGCAATGTAAAAACCAATATAATGTATACAAATCAAGAGAAAAGAAAAAGGGGAACAAAAACGATGATTGAAAACAGGAATGTAAATATCATAACCGATGCTGACGGTAAAAAGCTGGCCTTGATTAACGATATACGTTTCAAGGGCAAACGGCAGATTGACTGGGATGATGTAAAACAATATCTTGAGGGATATGTCGGTGACTATTACGAAATTGAAGAAAGTGCAGAACGTATTTATATCGGAAATGAACTTCCGGAAGAATACACGGAATCAGAGAGCCGTAAAAGCCTTATGGGGGCTAATGCGAAAGCTAAGGCAAATGCCGCCACTGCAATACCGGAGCTGATCCAGATAGCATCCAATCCGGCTTATGAGGAAAACCGCAAGGAAAAACACAATAAAAATGCCAAATTCGGCTGGTACAGGTATGATGTCCGTTTTGCCCTCCCGGTCTATGAAGAAAACGTACTCGTCAGATACAATATTTTCCATGCCCGGCTTCTAATCAACCACGCTGAAAACGGCAAAAAATATCTGTATGACATTTTGGCAGTAAAAAAAGAAACGAGCAAGCCGTAACAAGATGTACGGTGAAAACCCATTTCTTATTGTCAATAATAAGCTATTTTTCCCGTCCTGTCAATCCCCGATTTTGATTTTTTCAAAATGCCGCCATTGGCATTTCTAATGCAATGGGGGAACTTTGTTCCCCCTTAACTACCCCATAGCAGGAAGCGCAGAAGATGTCAAGACCGCCGCAGGCGAGGCAGAGCCGATGTCTTGACATCTTCTGCGCTTCCTGCTACCACCTGCGGGATTTCCACAAAATTAAAGAGAATAAATCAAGTCATGCAGCACTATTTCCTCCGCCCTGCTCCTGATGCTGTTTGTTTTTTGAATCCAAAGCAGCCAGTCATCGGATTTTAGCTGCTCCGTCACACCCTCGTTTTTTGCCATCTGTCTTACAAGCCTGTCCATCATTTCATTACATTCCTCGTCAATCTCTGCAAGATGCTTCCATAAGGTTTCCGACAAAAGCATATAAGAATAAATGCCCCTGTGGTTTTCTTCCAAAAACCGCTTTCTCATTCTCCCATACTTCCCGATCTGATATTCTATTGTATCCGAAAGTTTGAGATCAGGGATTAGATAATCGCCTTCCCAATGATATGTAATCTCCATATACAACCGCCTTTCTTTGTGCTAAACTGTTTACAGATACGAATAAAAAGAGCTATCACCCACTTTCTTTACCACAACATCTGCAAGTTTCCATTCACCACAAATGAGCCAGCCGCATATGTTGTATTTTAGCAGATGCCCCATTTCCGCTAAAATACTGCGTTTGCCGAAAATGTTTACATCTACAGTTCACAACATATCACATCGTCCATATAGCGGCACTTTGCAAACATGTCGCTGGACTTCTGTGCGTCCGTCTGGCTGATACCCGCAACATTACGCATTTTCGTATGCATGTAAAGATTTTTAAAGCTGTGCGCCTCGTCCACGAAAAGACGGTCAACGCCCAGCTCCTCAAAGGTAACGGTATCATCTTTTTTCTTGTCATAAAGTTTCTTAATCTTAGCTTCCAGGTTCTTTTTTGTCTTTTCCATCTGCTTGACCGTGAATTTTTCTTCCCTGTTTGCCTTCGCTTCCGCTATGGCCTCCACGATCTCGTCAATCTGCCCCTGTATGATGGCCGCCTGCCGCTCCGGTGAAATAGGGATTTTCTCAAACTGCGAGTGGCCGATGATAACCGCGTCATAATCGCCGGTGGCAATCCGGGCGCAGAATTTCTTCCGGTTCTTCGGCTCAAAATCCTTTTTTGTGGCCACAAGCACCTTCGCGCCGGGGTAAAGGGTTAAAAAATCGCCGCCCCACTGCTCTGTCAGGTGGTTCGGCACGACCATGATGGACTTTTTGCACAATCCGAGCCGTTTGCTCTCCATTGCCGCCGCTATCATCTCATAGGTCTTTCCCGCTCCCACCACATGGGCGAGCAGGGCATTCCCGCCGTAAAGGATGCGCGCAACCGCGTTCCTCTGGTGCGGCTCCAGCTTTATCTCCGGGTTCATCCCGATAAAATTGATATGCTTCCCGTCATATTCGCGGGGACGGGTGGAGTTGAACATCCTGTTGTAAACGGCACATAAATCCGCGCGTCTGTCCGGGTCTTTAAAAATCCAGTCATGGAATGCCTCTTTCATGGCATCCTGCTTCTGCTGCGCGATTGCCGTCTCCTTCTCGTTCAGGACGCGGGTTTCTTTCCCTTCTATATCTGTGTGCGTATCGAAAATCTGGACGCTTCTCTGGTTTAAGCTGGCTTCAAAAATCTCATAGGCATTGATCCGCTTCGTGCCATAGGTGGTATGGACACGAGTATTGGTGATGCTGTCTAACGACTTCCCCTTTAGCCTCCATTCCCCTGTCACATCCGAATACATCACATCTATCTTCCCGTCCTGCAGCCGCCCCGGTGTATTCAGCAGTTCAAACAAAAACTGTTTATAGTATTTTGTGTCTATCCAGGGCGCACCGATACGGACACTGATCTCCGGCGCGGTTAAATCTTTTGGCTGTACCGCGGTAAGCGCCTCCACGTTGGGGATAAATTCCGGGTGTTCCTCCGCCGCTTTCTTCGCCTTTTCCAGCTTCTCCCGCACATTCCCGGAAAGGTATTCATCCGCAGTCTGCCATCCTTTAGACCAGTCCGTATTTTCCTCCAAAATAACAGCCGGGCCGCTCTCCGGGTCTTTGAAGATAATGCCTTTTAAATCTGAAATAATCTGCGGTATCTTATCGCTCCCTCCCATCAGGGATGACATGAACCCCAAATCCACACAGGCCCGCTCCCCGATGGAAACGCCCAGCGCCTCCACCGCCGTATCCACGCTTGTCACGCTCTGGCGGTGCTGGATTGTCCGTTTGGTGAACATGTCGGCCTTGCGTTTTAAGTTCCCTTCCTCGTCCAGTACCTCTAAGGAACATAACAGGGGGTAGGAGGAATCCTGCCGGAAGGCAAGGCGGTTCCCGGCGCTGTTAATCAGTCCGTACTTCTTCTGGAAATTGTCATAGAGTATGTTGAGCCGCGCCTGCTCCTTCCCGATTTCCGCATCATCCGCGCCGCTTAGCTGTAAATCAATGAGCCGCCTTGCGCTGTCCCGGATTCCGATCATTCCCCGGATACGGGCGGCAGGCATTTTCCCAAGTTCCATGCGCTTCATGCGGGAGTTTTCACGGAAATAGAGTTTCCCGCCCTTCTCGGTAAAACTGAAATTGCGCACATGGGGGTCTGCCGGTATGGTTTCCTCTTTTTCATCCCCTGCCTGCTCCGGTGCGTCCATGTGCAGGAGTTTTTTATCCGGCTCCCCGATATGCGTCACCGCCTCCGCGAGCTGTTCTTTCAGGTCAGCCCCTTCAACCGGCATACATGCCGTCTCCGTGGCATTCCCGTACATGTTCTCCCAAAATTCCATCCTTCCCAGCACCATCTCCGGGTGCTGTAAATAATAATTGTTTAAGGGTACGCCGTCTTCCGTCTTTCCTACATTTACCCAATCCGGCAGTTTTTCCGGCGCGCTGCCCCGTTTCTGGAAACACAGGATGTCCGCCGTCACTTCCGTGCCCGCGTTGGCTTTAAATGCGTTGTTTGGCAGGCGTATTGCCCCCAAAAGGTCGGCTTTCTGCGCCAGCGCCTCCCGCACTTTGCCGTTTGCCTTATCCATTGTCCCCTTTGAGGTGATGAAAGCCACTACGCCGCCCGGACGCACTTTGTCCAGTGTTTTCGTGAGGAAATAGTCATGGATCAAAAGGTTCTGTTTATCGTACTGTCTGTCATGCACCTTGTATTCCCCGAAAGGGACATTCCCCACTGCAAGGTCAAAAAAGTCGTTTGGATGGTCGGTAGCTTCAAATCCGCCCACGGTAATGTCCGCTTTCTGGTAAAGCTGCCTGGCGATACGCCCGGTCAGGGAATCCAGTTCCACGCCGTAAAGGTTTGCTTTTTCAAATCTTTCCGGCACAAGCCCGAAAAAGTTCCCAATGCCGCAGGACGGCTCTAAAATATTACCCGGCGCAAAATCCATGCGCTTTACCGCCTCATACATTGCCTTAATGACAACCGGGCTTGTATAATGGGCATTTAAGACCGTGCTCCGCGCCGATTCGTATTCCTCCGGTGTCAGCAGTTCCTTTAGTTCTGCGTATTCCTTCCCCCATTTTTCATTGTCCGCGTCAAATGCCTGGTAAAGCCCGCCCCACCCTACATACTTTGATAAAACCTCCTGTTCCTGCGGTGTGGCAAGGCGGTTTTCTCCTTCAATCTGTTTCAAAGTGCGGATTGCGGCGAGGTTGTTCTGGTACTTTGTTTTCTGCCCGCCGGTTCCCAGGCCCTCATCCGTGATGCGGAAATTGCTGCGGTC
>Ga0224747_10222_pt1 | contig 11761 bp, 12 predicted proteins | sample LIM_F_Water_Pos_FD_182999 | JGI IMG/M metagenome (GOLD analysis project Ga0224747, IMG submission 182999) | Enriched cells from gastrointestinal tract of the lab mouse from Pacific Northwest National Laboratory (PNNL), Richland, Washington... | ecosystem: Host-associated > Mammals > Digestive... | reverse complement strand
GCATCGATGCCCTTGAAGGCAAGGTTGAGCCTGAAGAGGTTCGGCGGCCTTTCGAGCAGGCCGCCAAAGCAGCAGGAATGCTGCTAGGCAAATAGCGGCTAGGTTGCGGCATTGCCCCCGCCGCTGATTATCAGCTCCCGCGCGGGTCGCCCCTTGCCGCCGGCGACGGTGTAGGTGAGTTCCACCTGCTCCTGGTCGAACGCGGCAAAGAGCTTCCGGATCGCCGGCACGTCGTTGATCGAGACGATGAACTTGCCCTTCAGGTGCGCCAGGCGCTCGGCCATTACCTCGAACTGGTCGCGGCCGAACAGGTGGGCGCCGTAGTCGCCTTCCGAGCCGTAGTATGGCGGATCGAGGTAAAAGAGCGTCCCCGGCCGATCGTATCGGTCGATGAACTTCAGCCAGTCCAGGTTCTCGATCACGACGCCGGCGAGCCGCTCGTGGATATCGGCGAGGACCGAGGCCAGGCGGATCAGGTTGAAGCTTGCGCTGTCCCCAGGCGAAACGCCGAAGTTCTGGCCGGAGACCTTTCCGCCGAACGCTGTCTTCTGCAGGTAAAGGAACCGACCCGCGCGCTCCAGATCGGTCAAGGTGTGAGGCGGGCTCGCCTGCAGCCGCTCGAACTCACGGCGGCCGGTCAATTGAAAGCGCAACGTGTCCATGAATTGCGGATAGTGACGCTGCAGGATGCGAAAGAGGTTCGCCACCTCGCCATTGCGGTCGTTGATGACTTCGGCCCTCGGCCGAGCCTGGCGCCTGAAGAACACGCCACCCATGCCCACAAAACACTCGGCATAGGTCTTGTGGGGAATAGCAGCAATCCTCTGGACCAGGCGCGCGGCGAGCCTGCGCTTGCCGCCGATGTAGGGCGCCGGTGGATGGACCGGCTGGACCGCTGTGAAATCGTCTTGAATGCTCATTTAAAGGCTTTCGAGAATCGGTCACAAACGGCCGCCCGAAAGGGCCGGATGCGACGGTTATCTCAGATTGCTGTCGGGCGGGTTTATGCTGCCAGGCTGTGGCCCGCCGACCGGGAGTACCCGGTCCGTCCGTACCTCGGCCGGCACTCCGAAGCGCCGGTCGACATCGAGGCGGCTAAGCCGCCACTGGCCAGCTGATCGCCGGCAGTTCTGCAATGAAGTCTTCGACCGTTGGTATTGGTCGCTGCCCGCCAAGCGCTTTGTCCAGCTCGGCGTAGGAGTAGATCCACACCGCATCGCGCCAGGCGACGAAGGCAGTCGCCTCGGCCGACCACTTCGCGACGGTGCTGTTGACGTAGCCGGCCAGCGAATTGCCGTCGCTATAGTTGCGAGCTTTGGCCGCCGCATCGACGTGAGCCTGGATCGCTGCCTGGAACGTCGCAACCGTTGCTGCCCTTGCAGTCTCGGCTTTCTGCGCAGCCGTGACGATCTTCGCCGGATCAGGCGTCCACATTGCCGCTCTCCTCGTTTGCAGCCTCAAAGGTGACATCGACCTGGTCAGGCTGATGCCAGCGACGGGTCGTGGTCTTGACTATGAATCCGCCCGGCGCAGGCGTGCGCTCGATGGCGAAGGTGGTGTCGAACGGAATGTCGACCGGGCCATCGGGTACGGCCTCAAGGGGCGCGGGAAACGCCTGCCATGGCTCGGGGTCTCTCCCGTGCGGCAAAAGCAAGGTCAGATGCAATTGCCCGGCAATGCGTTCCACCGGTCCGACGATCCATTCGGACGGGATTTCGCCGGGCGGTATCGTGGCGCCATCTGGCAGGGAGCTGAAATCGAAAACCTCGCCATTGATGGTCAGAACATCTCCCAACTTCACGACCGTCAGTTGTTTGGGAAACTGCGGCAGAGGGGCAAACGGTGATAAGCAAATGCGCATCAGAACCACCTTCCAATAGCCATGGCCGAAACGGTCCAATTCGCTGCGGTGCGCTGGATGTAGGACCAAATGTACAAAATGGCCTGTGTCGTGCCGACGTTGCTTCCCGCTGAAGCCCAACTTCCAGAAGACAGACCGCCAGCCAACCCAGCGGTAACGACTGGCGCTGAGACAAAAGTCGCCGGAAATGTCCACGTCCCAGCGCCGTTGCCGCCCCATATGGATGCAGCGGGTGACGACGGTGACGGTGCGGTTAGGCTAGACGACCAACATATCTGTGTTCCGTCATTGAAACGAAGGTATCGACCGTTCGCGTTTGATCCGTCTTCGATATGCATAGGTCTCCAATTCGACCAGGTTGCACCATTGTCCGCAGACCCACGAACATACATTTCAGCGAGCGTGGTCGATTGACCCCAGGTGGCAATCTGAACAATTCCCGCCGACGATCTTAGAACAAGGAGAGGCCCATAAATGCTGTTGGACCCGGGCAGGGGAGGATTGATCGCACCTGAGCCAGCACCATTGTAGATGCCGGGAATGGTCGCGTTGTTATAGTTGCCGCCGGGGATAGCCATCCCCTGCGATCCGCCCCAGCCGAACGCGCCAACAATTAGGCCGGCTCCTGCGGTCGTATCACCGATGTTCGCCTGCTTCCGCGCCACATCCAACATGCCGCGCATTCCAGCTTCATCGGCCAGCCCGAGGAAAGTCTTGGCCTTGTCGGTCAAGTCGAAGGTTTCGGCGATGGCGTTCTCGTCCAGGCGGAAGCCCTTGCGGGCAGCGGGCGGCAGTCCGGCCAGTGCAACCAGCGTTGAATCGCTAATCTTCTGGAAGACCTCGCGCGCCATCGTTTGCGTGAAGACATCGTCTGGCGTGCGCATGACCGCAACGCCCTGTGCCACCTGCGCGATCGTAGCCGGAAAGAGCAGGTCCAGATGAGTGTCATCCGTTATATTGAGGATGATGTTCCGCTCGCCGGCCTGGCCGTAGAAGGTGTCTGAGGGCCGGCAGCGCGACCAGCGCGTTCCCTGACCCACAACGGCGGTTTGACCGGCCGTGACTGTCGCCGTGCCTGTATTTTCGTAAGGAATTTCCGAGGCCATGGCCTAATTGCTCCTTTCCGCTTTGCGAGCTGGGCGCACCTTGTCGAGATCGGCTTCGAGTGCCCGGATCGCGGTATCCTTGGCTTCCAGGTCGCGCTGCAGCGACGCGATGCGGGTATCTCGGTCGCTGAGGTGCGCCTCCAGTTCGGCGATGCGTGCGACCTTGGTGTCGAGATCTCGATCGGCGGCAACACTGTGGTTGTCCCGATCGGTGATGTCTTTGGCGAGCTGCTCGATGCGCTGGTCGCGCTCGTTGACCATGGCCGTCAAGATCAGGTTCTGCTGGGCCAGGAGCAGGCGCCGATGGAAGCCCATTTCATGCTCGGCCCTGGATTCCTGCATGACGGCCGTGCTGCTGATTTCGAGGGTGCCAGGCGCGAGTTGGGTCACGGCTGCTTCTTCGGCTGGGTTTTCGTGGGTTGTTTGTTCCATGCGCGGTCGCTCCTCGGGGTTAGCCGGAAAGGGTGTTGTGGAAGACGAAATAGCGCCAGGTCAGCGGCCCGACGTAGTAGTTGTTCCAGCGCAGGACATAGAGGTCGAAGTAGCTGGCGTACGAATAGACAACATAATGCGGGAGCATCCACTGCTCGCCGGAACCCGCGTACGTGATGACATAAGGCGACTGATCGCTGGTGCCGTCGCCGTTTATCCCCGCCACCCGGACGATCGGCGGCTCCGGAAACGCGGTGTCATAGACTATGGTCGCCTTGGCATAGTCGGTGTACGGCGGTCCATCGCCGTGGCTCCCGCAGACGACAGTGCCTGTGAGTGCCAGGCGCATCGCGACCATATCAGGCGAAAACCGCATCTTCGTCGGTGGCGCCGTGTCAACATCATAGCCGTATTGCGCGAGGGCCGGTCCGTTCTTGCTGAGGCGTCCGCGTGGCATGTCAGCCCCTCCGCATGAGCGTGACATAGCAGCCGAGCGGGCTACGGATGCTACGGAAGGGTTTGACGAATTCGATCGACAGCGAATTGGTGGTGACGCCGACCAACCCGATCGTCCAGGACTCGCTGGAGTAACCGTCCTGGTCATTTCCGGTGCCGTAGGAAGCCGGACGTGGGAAGCAATTCTGTGCGGCTACATTCTTGGGATACATCAGAACAATCGGATCGCTGACGCCGTAATCTGGAATGCTGACCGTTGCCGTTTCGCGGATGAGTTCTGTGGCTGTGCTGCCGGCAAAGGGACACGGGATGAACCCCATCCAATATGGCTGGGTGAACAGCATGTCCTCATGGAAGATGCACTGGTCGACGGCCGCGTAACGAGCGTCGACACCGCTACCGCGTGGCGTTATGCGGAATTTAAAGACACCGCCGTCATTTCCGATGTAGCAGCGTCGTGCCATCAGGCCACCGCCAGTCTGTAGGCGTTCCAATAGATGTGGACTGGTGAGACAGCTGTGACGACCAGCGAAGCCGTGATGCCGGTACGGCTGACCGTGATGCGATGGTTCTTGGTGTAGACGGTCGAGTAGAACATCGCGAAGGCGTTGTCGCGCGGACCGCTGCCTACAGCGAAGTGGAATTCACACAGCGGAATATAGCCAGGATCGGCCCAGGAGCCGATCAACACTGGGCCGACATCGATGGAGCCGGCATAGGTCATCGTGTATGACCCGCTGGCAAGCAACGACAGAGTTCCAATGTCGTCGGTATCGAAAATGACCTTGTTGCGAGGCACCGAGAGGTCCCGCGCGTTGTACGGTGACTGCACGTACCGTGCCCGATAGTGGTCGCCAAACTTGTCGACATAACCGCGCGACATGGTCAGTCCCACCATTCCAGCGAGCCGGCGGCGACGTTGATGAGGAACTTGCCGTCAGGCGACTGTATGAGGCCGGCCGTGATGGTACCGATGTTGGCGAAGTTCGCCCGCATGATGCCGTTCTCGAACACGAACGGATACTGGCGGTTTCCGGCGCCGTCGGTGAAATAGATCAGCCGGGCGACGAGACCTATCATCGACTCGCCATTCGACCTTGCGGACAGCAACAATGCTGCCGAATTGGTCGCACCGCCCGACGTAGTCGAGGCCGAAAGACCGATCGTCGAGGCGGCGCCGCTTTCCGTCGCCGTCACATAGGTCCGAAACATGCCTTGGGCGGACACGTTGGCGACCGTGGCCTGGACGCCTTGAAGCAGCGTGCCGGCGCCGGTGATGACGCCATTGCTGTCGGTGGCGACAAGCCCGATCTGCTGAAGCGCCGACACGTTCGCTTTGTCGCCGAGCTTGGCTTCGTATGTGTCCAGTCGCGTGACGATCGCGGAACCGGGTCCGGTCGCGACCAGGACCAGCGAGGCGGCCATGGCCACCGCCGTGTTGTAGACGGATTGCAGCTTGGTGAGTTGCGAAACCTTGTCCTGGAACTGCCCTGCATCCTGCTCCAGCGTCTGCTGGGCAGACTTGCTTTCACGCTCGATAACGACCCGCAGGTCTTCGTTCAGCGGAGCGAGCTGCTCGCTGGTGTTCTTGTTGATCTTGTCGATGAGGCCGGGCGGATAGACCTGTGTCGGGCCGGTGATCGTCGCCGTGGTACGCCAGGGCGTGAAGCTCTTGAACGGTCGATCCGGCACCGTCCTGATCGTGGCGCGCGCCGTGTACTGGACCAGCGATCGAACGTTCTTCGAGGTGACATAAACACCAGCTTCAGGCGTGGTGCAGACGTCTTCGTAAATCGTCTGCCCGATCGGATCGAGCCCGGCGAAATAGAAGATACGCACGGCCGTGATTGTCGGGTCCGCCGGCGGCGTCCAGCTAAAGCGCAGCGCCGGAAATTCCTCGCCTTCGCCGCCTGGCTGGATGCCGACCTCGACATTGAAGTTCTGGACCGTCGCCAGCAGCGACGGATTGATAGGCGGTTGCGGTCCGATGACGATCGGGCCGGGTTCGATGCCGCCCTCCGCGTAAATGTCGGCACCGGTCTCGGCCAGTTCCAGCGAGGCGCGCCAGCGATCGTCAAGCGACCAGCCCATGACCAGCCACTGGCGGCCGTTATAGGTGACCCATTCGCCCTCCATGACCTGGAAGGCAACGCGGCGCGAAACCGGCAGCTTTGCCTTGCCGCCTTTGCGCTGCTGGCGATAGCGAATGTTGAGCAGGTATTGGCCGATATCGGCGTCGGTCACCTGCAGGAAGTCGTTCGACGTGCCGTGTGCGCGCTTGTCGTGTGCCACGTCGGCATTGACGACGATCGGCTTCAGGCTCTCCGGCTCCCACATCTTTTCGATGCTGGTGAACTGGCCGGACAGCTGGTTGTAGAGGTCGAACGACGACTTGCGATACTGGACCTCGCTGGCGCGATCAGCCGGGATGTCGTCGGCCGTGATCTCCAGGACCGGCACCTGCGGCGCGCCCGCCAGGACGCCGGAAAGACCCCGACGATTGAGGCCGTAACCGGCCATGGCGTCGTCGAACTCTTTCAGGATTTCCGTGTGGTCATCATCGGAAGTGACCCAGAGGTTGCTCTCGTAGGTCTTCTTGCCATTCGAACGCACCGTGTCGGCGACGTTCATCGACGCAATGTAGGAAGACAGATCAAGCTGCCCGAGGCTCTTGCCTTCGCCGATCAGGGTCCGGCCGGACACACGGCCGCGCAGGCCGAGCTGGTAGTTGAGCCGCTGGACGGCCGGGTTTTTCGTGAACGTATAGGTCGACAGATCGCCGAGGCGATGCGGGCCGGAGCCGCCAGCGATCGTGCTATCCTTGCGCGGATCGTAGCAGCGCTGACCGCGCAGCACGAAACCGAAGTCAGGCCGGCCGGTTGGGAACTTGTCTTCCTTGTACTCCCGCTCCACCACGACGTAGGCCACACCGGTGCAGCGGCTTGTGGCTTTCCACGTCTGGCCGAGGCCGGCCGTGTCGGCGACCAGCTTGGCGTCGGCCTGCTGGCCCGGCCGGCCGTCGTAAAAGCGGATTGAAATGAGGTTGTCGAAGCCGGCGACGCCGTAGTGAGCGACTTCGTTGCCGATGATCGGCCGCACGACCAGGTCGTATTTCTTGCCGAACATATAGATGTACGGCTCAAGCCCGTCGCACCAACCGTGCGCCAGGCGGAACACCTCGGCGTTGAACTTATTGCCGCTGCCGTACTTGGCATAGAAAAGCCGATGTCCGGACGTCTTTCCGGTGCCGTAAAGCGTCGAGATCGGGACGGCGCCGCCGATCTGGCTTTCGCCGGCAACGGCCGAATAGCTGCGCTTCTTCTTGCGGTTCAGATAGTTGTTGAGCAGGTACTTGGCGCCGAACGCCAGCGCGCCGCCGATCAGCGAGCCGATCGCCGCGCCGAGGCCGAGCGCGCCGGCGATTGCGGAACCAATGAGCGTGAAAATAGCCACGGATCAGCCCACCCTGAAGGCGGCGATCACGTCGCCAAGCAGATGGTCCGATCGGCCGGCGTCGGTTTTGGTCACGAAGCGGTTGCCGAGGCAGATGCCGACATGTTGCATCTTGCCGAGCTGCAGGATGACGATATCGCCCAGGCGCGCCTCGGCCGGGACGCAAGGCTCCAGGTGCGAGGCGAACAGATCGGCCAGTGTCTTGAAGCCGCGCTTGCGGAGCGCCTTGTTAGCGCCGAGCAGCGTCGCATAGGTCGCCGCATAGTGTTCGACTAGGCGGAGCGACGGATCGAGCGCGTCCACCATGCGAAGCCCAAGGAAAAAGCAATCCGCCTCGCCATAGACATAGGGCTTGGCAAACTCGGCCTGGACGGTGGCGGCGACGATTGCGAACCTGTCAGCCACTGCGTTGCCCCCACTCTTCGTTGATGGTGGCGTTCGTGGCGACGTATTCCAGGCCGGTGTCCGTCGCGTCGTTGTCGAACTGGTGGTCGGCCGGGCTGACCTTGATCAGCGTCGAGCCGCGCGCCGATCGGCCGGGCAGCTCGATGTCGATATCGACAGTGATCGAGCGGAGGCCGTCTTGGCCGATCGGGCCCTTCGGATAGCGGACATCGTGGATTTCGTAGATGGTCGACAGCAGGATGCCGACTTCTTCACGCGTGACCGGATCGCAGGCGACCAGCGTGATGATGACCGGCGCATTGATGTAGTCGTAGGCCTCAAGCGCGGCGATCGCGTCGTCTGGGTTGGACGTCGGCACGTTGCGAAACGAGATCGTCCGCTTCGTCACGGCCACGCCGAGTGAACCCTTGACGCTGCCCGTCTGCAGCCAGCGGTTCGGCAGATAGACCAGCCCGTTATAGGTGTAGTTCCGGCCGCCACGATGGTAGCCCACTGTCTTGCCCGGGAGATCGATGCGGATCAGCTCGATGCCGTGCAGCTCACCGGAATCGAGTCGCGCCTGGACGGCTGGATCGAGCACGCTCATGGGATGAAGACCTCCTCGGCCGTGAAGGATGGACGCCGGCTCGATCTCGACTTCTTGCCGTCGTAGGAACCCGGATCGATTTGCATCAGGCAGGACGGCTTCTCGAAGCGCACCTGAGCGGTCAGCCCGAAATTCTGAGTGTCCAGCGCATAGCGGATCGACAGCGTGACGACGCCGCCGGCGGTGGCAATCGCGTCGCTCCGGATGCGATGAAGCGACGAAGCGTTGCCTTGGCGGAGCTCGACATAGTCGCCCTCGGACAGCCAGAAGGCGGCAGGCAGGCCCGAAACACTGATAGACAGTGAATTGTTGATCGCTGCCAGGGTTGCGGTTCCGTCGAAGGCGCCGCCGCCAGCGCGGACACCCGAAAGCGGCTTGCCTGTGTCATGCCTGATCGGTCGCGGCCGGAACACGTCATAGGCGCGGAAGACTTCGCCGCCGTCGCCGGCGACCATCATGAACGCGTCCATCCTGCCGTAGTCGAGAAAACCGAGTCGACCGGGCGTGTACGATGCGCGCCAGTATGGCTGACCAACGCGAACGCCTTCAGTGCGCCGGCCTTCCATGCGGTCGACTGAGCGCGGAACGACTGGATCGAACTTGCACTCTTCCCAGCCGACGATGGTCGGAAGCTCGACGATCGTGGCCATCAGTTGGGGTCTCCACCGGCACGGTAATAGTCGGCGCGGGCGCTATCGTTGGCCTGGACGATCTCGATCGCCTGGTCGCGCGTCTGCTGCAGCAGCTCGGCGCGCAATCCATCGGCGAGCCGGATTTGGACAACGCTGCGGCCGATCGACATGTTGCCGAAGTCGCCGCCTCGGCCGCCGCCACGCGATGAAAACGAGCCGCCCGTGAAACCGCCCTCGGCAAAGCCTTGGCCGCGCTTGCCGGCCTCATGGAGCCTGTTGAGATAGTCGACGCCGATATTGCTGGTGGCGGCTTTCGAGAAATAAAACTCGCCCTTGTGCGCCAGGCCGGCAACTTGGTGTTTGCCGCCGTCGCCGGTGTACCCGCCTTCGTCATAGAGGCCGATAAACCCGCCCGGATTGGCGGACAGCCAATTGAAGGCAGCGGTTCCGCTGAAGGCTGAATTCAGGCCACCAAACAGCGAGCCGAGCATGCCGGCCGCGCCGCCACCCGGAGCGGCCGGAAACTGGCTAAGCGCGTTGCCCATTTGGCCAAGGCCGTTGCCGAACTGGCCGAGGCTCTGGTTTGCGGCGTTCGCGGTACCGCCGAATTTCTCCAGTGACTGTTGAGCGCCGGCCAGGCGCTCTTCCCACAACGCAATCCCCTCGGGGTTTGCCCTGGTGTAACCTTCCGCGCGTTCGAAACCTGCGAAAGCGGACGTGGCCGAGCGGACATCCTTTGAGGCGAGCAGCCTTTCCAGGACGCCGGATTCGCTCGACTGCAGCTCTTTCCAGGCGAAGGCCAGTTGCTGATCGAGGTTGGCGCCTCCGCCAAGGTCGTTCAAGCGCGAGCCCCAATGCTGGAAGAGCCCGAAGGCGCCCGATGACGGGTTCACGGCGCCCGGATTGAAAGAACTCTCCGCCCCGACGTTGCCCATGATGCCGGCGACCTGGTGCGGCTGCAGACCCTTGCCGCTGAAGAAATCCCAGACCTTGCCCATGACGCTGCTGTCACCGGAAAGGCTGTTGCCGTTCGCTCCGGAGAGAAGCCGCGACGCATTTTCGGCCAGCGATCCCAGCCCGCCGCCGACGCCGATCGAGCCGGTGACCATCACGGTACCGGCGTTGACCGTGATGGCGCCGACGCTCTGGCCGCCGCCCAGGATCGACGAAACCAGGCCGCCGGCGTCCTGGTTGCCGCCACCGAATAGCTTGCCCCAAATATCGCCGAGATCCGCTGAGGTCGGTAGGCCAGAGCCGAAAGCCCAATTCTTCAGGGGATTGCCGATGTTCAGATCGATGGCGGATTTGATGATGTCTTTAGCCGCCGACTCCCAATCGCCTTCCAGCAAGCTGTCGATTGCGCTCTCGCCAGTGCGTTTGACCGTATCCCATGCCTCGGCCTGGCGCTGCAGCGCGACGTTATGATCGGCGATGGCGGCCGCGTTCTCGCGAATGAGCTGCGCCTCACCGGAAAGCGCGTCATATCCCTTGCGGCGAATTTCCTGCTCGGCTTCCATCAGCGCGATCGCGCGCTCGCGTGTCGCGGCCGAAGCACCGACCAGGGAGGTTTCAAGGCGCAGGCGCTCCAGCTCTTCGCCCTGTCCGCGCAGATATTCACGCGCCGATTGCAGAGCAACCAGCTTCTGGTATTCACCCATTTTCTGGCGAATGCGGGCGATCTCTTCCTCGTCGGCTTTCACGCCGGCGATCGCGGCAGCGCGGCGAACTTCGGCGATCAGTTGGTGCTCCAGGCGCAGCCGAGCGGTTTCAGCGGCGTTGCGGCCGACCAGCTCGACATCGAGGCGCGCCGAATCCAGCGTCTCGTCCAGGGCGCGCTTGCGCTCGATGATGGCGTCGCGCAACTCGATCTGCTGGCGGTTCTGCTCTTCGGCGATCGCGCGGCTGGCGCGCAGGTCGGCGCTGTTGTCGCCATTCTCGGCTCTTGCCAGGCGCTCGGCCGCCGCAAGACGCTCTGCGAACGTGCGGGCGCGCTGTTGCTGCAGACGCGCTTGGAAGCGTTCTTCGTCGCCGGCGAGTTCCTGCTCGCGCTCCAGCCGCTGCTGTTCAGCGATACGTCGCCCGGCTTCCTGTTCCGAATCCATCCGGTTCGGACCGACGACGCGATCGCCGCGACCATTGCGGTTCAAGCCCTGTAGCTGCTCGAGCCGGCGCGCGGCTTCAACGGCGCGGTCGATGATGTTCTGCAGCACATCGGCTGTCTCGCGGATACCTTCAGGTTCCAGCCCGACCATGCGCGCCATGTCGTCGACGAATGTGCGGAAACCGCCGTAGCCTTCGCCGGCGATATTCTCGATGTCAGCCTGGATTTTCTCCAGCGTGGCAAAATCCGCCTTGCCGTCCGCCAGCGCCCGGCGCAGTTCCAGGATCGGAGCGGCAAATGCACCGAACCGCGTCGAAACGTTGTTCTCATTGCCGACGCCGAGCAGGCCAAACGTCATATAGTCGGTCGGCGCCGTCTCGTTGGTGATCTCTTTTCCGACTGTCCGGAGCTGGCGTTCCAGATCGCGCCTGGACATGCGCTCGGCTGCTTCGGCCGCGATCACTGTCTTGCGGCCCAGCTCGTCTGCGTTGAAGCCGGCAAGCTTGTAGGCGTCCGCCAGATCGCGAGCCGCCTTGTCATTCTTCTCGATCGACTCCGCCATCTTGTCGGCGCCTTCGGTACCAGAGGCGAAGAACTGGATTGCGGCGGCGCCGGCGGCCGTCAGGCCGATAGTGACCAGGTTGATCGGCGAAAGCAGGGACATGATCCCGGCCGCGGCTGTTCTCCATCCCCCGCCTTGCTGGATCGCGGTCGCCAATTGCGGACCCT
>Ga0224747_10220_pt1 | contig 11821 bp, 11 predicted proteins | sample LIM_F_Water_Pos_FD_182999 | JGI IMG/M metagenome (GOLD analysis project Ga0224747, IMG submission 182999) | Enriched cells from gastrointestinal tract of the lab mouse from Pacific Northwest National Laboratory (PNNL), Richland, Washington... | ecosystem: Host-associated > Mammals > Digestive... | reverse complement strand
TATAGTACATTAATATGGGATCAAGAGACCTATCAAACAGTAACGATACCACGTTATACTAGTTAAAATGAAAAAACAATGATATAATAAAGAAGAGGTGATTTGTATGTTAGAAAAAGTAATTTCTCTTCTTCAAGATAGTACAATTCAAGTCCCAAAAATTCTATTAACTAATTATAAGACGTTAAAGTTATCTGACCAAGAATTTATCTTTGTATTATATCTATTAAATACCAATCATGTCCTAAATCCTAAACAAATTGCAGCTGATTTATCACTGGAGTTACCAACGATTTTTGAGATGATTAGTAATTTAGAAACAAAAGATCTTGTGAAAATTGAGACTTATCAAAATAAAAATATTCGAGAAGAGGCCCTAAACTTTGATGGGTTATATGATAAGTTGGCTTTTCTAATCGTGAATGGTAAGACGGAAAAACCAGACAAAACAAATTTGTTTGATCTATTTGAAAAACAATTTGGTCGTCCCCTTTCACCAATGGAATATGAGATTATCAATGGTTGGAAAGAAGTTAATTTTGAGGAGGAGTTAATTGTTTTAGCTCTGAAAGAAGCAGCTTACAATGGAGTCAATAATTTACGGTATATCGATAAAATTTTATATGAATGGAAGAAAAAAGGAATACGTTCAAAGGAGGATGTCGAACGAGAAAAACAGGCATTTAAGCAGGCTAAAGAGGCACCTAAGACAGAGTTATTTGATTATGATTGGTTGAATGATCATGAATGATTTTTTTTATGATTATTTAGATGAATTAATTCCTGAGCCTGTCTGCGAATTAAATTATCAACAAGATTATGAATTATTGCTAGCGGTGATGTTAAGTGCCCAAACTACAGATAAACGGGTTAATTCGGTTACGGAGATTTTATTTAGTAAGTATCCAGATTTAACTAAGCTATCTACAGCTTCGAAAGAAGATATTATGGCAATCATTCGTCCGATCGGAACGTATTCGAAAAAAGCGGGTAATGTTATTGCCATTGCCAAGTCCTTATTGGAACATGGGGGCGTTGTTCCTGCCGATCGTGAATACCTAGAGAGCTTACCAGGAGTCGGAAGAAAGACTGCTAATGTTGTACTGAGTAATTTATTCAATGTTCCTTGCATTGCCGTTGATACCCATGTGTCACGGGTAGCCAAACGACTAGGGATTGCCCGGGAAAATGATGATGTTTTAGTCATCGAAAAGAAATTAACCAAAAAAATTCCTCCAGCACGTCTTAATAAAATGCATCATCAAATTCTTTTATTCGGTCGCTATTATTGTAAGGCTCGCAATCCAGAATGTGGAACTTGTAAATTAAGGGACCAATGTCGCTATTACCAGAAGATGAGACCCAAAAGTAAAACTTCACCGTAGTGAAGTTTTTATAATTTGAAATCATTTAGAATATCATCGTTCATATTTTTACCATCAAAATAGGTTTTCTCTTTTAAATGGCATATTTTAGAAATTACGTTGGAAGGAAATGTTCGAACAATTTTATTATAATCAGTAACAATATCATTGTAATATTTACGACAAGCATAGATCTCTGTTTCTGTTTCATTGAGACCAAGATCAATTTTTACAAAACTTTCACTCGTCTGTAAAACAGGATAGGATTCTTTATAATGATTAAATTCATTAATCGCTTCATATAGTTCGCGATCCAAATCAAAATTTGTCAATTTTCGTGACCGTAGTTTTACAATGTTTGATAAAATATCTTCCTCAATCTCTGCATTGGCTTTAATAATACTAATCGATTTATTTAATAAATCAAAGCGTTTTCTAAGAATCGTATCGATATTAGCTTCTGCTTCATTCATTCGAATAATATAACTTTGAAATTTATTGTATGTATTAATGTACCAAATAAATACCAAACAAACAATAATACAAGTCATTAATAAGTACATAAATAATGTCATACTATCACCATTCTCATTATAACAAACTTCGACAAATTTCACAATGAAAAATCTGGATATTTATGATTTCTATCTGGTTTTATCTGTTTGTTTGCCTATAAATAGATAGGATAAGAAAAAATGTTAGGTTTTCTAACATTTATCGATGTGGTAAAAATTCAGAACTATAATTAATTCGTTCGTCAAATTTAATATAATCTAAGTAAATCAGTTGTAGTAAATACCATTTCCCATCACTAGGATCACTTAAAATTAAATGATCTCTTCCTGCTTGCTCAATAATTCCAGAGAAAACACGATCTCGCCATTCTGTTGAATCAGTAAACGTCATATAAACTTCTACCTTTTTTCCACGATTAATTCGGAGAATATTCTCGATATAAGATTGTTCCATTGGTAGTTCAATATCACCAACAGCTTGTTGATTTGGGGTAGCAGTTCCATTCCCTGTATATAATGGTACACCAGGGAATCCCGTTTGCATACCAGGGAATACATTATTTCCATTGTTATTCATTTTATCACCTCTAGTAAAGAATATGTGTTGGATATAAAAATATCCCATTATTCATTGAACTTCATTCTCTTTTTTTGTATAATAAGATCAGAAAGAGGGATAATATGGATATTAAAATTGGGGTTTCCAATCGTCATGTACATTTAAGTTTGGAAGATTTAGAATGTTTATTTGGCCCAGGATATCAACTGACTGAGAAGCGGGCATTGTTACAACCAGGGCAGTATGCATGTGAGGAATGTGTTTCAATTAAGACTGACGCCGGACAAATGGACCGGGTACGTATTATTGGCCCAGTACGACCTTATACACAAGTAGAAATATCAAAAACAGATGCGATAAAATTACGTCTTGATCCGCCTGTTCGTGATTCTGGAGATTTAAAGGGAAGTAAGGGAATTGAAATCATTGGACCAAAGGGGAGTGTCCGAAAAGAGGAAGGGGTAATTATTGCCAACCGTCATATTCATATGACACCTGAGGAGCGAACCCGTCTTCATTTGGATGACGTCTATGAAGTGAGTGTTGCTCTATCAGGACCAAAAGGGGGAATTCTTCATCATGTTATGTTAAAGGTAACAGATGAGGCAGCTTTAGAATGTCATATCGATACTGATGATGCTAATGCCCATTTGGCGCAAACGGGCGATATAATTCAAATTATAACGGATGATCATGACACCAATATTTAAAATTTGTGATCGATGTAAGGCGACAAATGTTACCAGCCTAAAACGAAAATTAAAGGAACTAGATCCAATTGCTACGATCGATATTCGCTGTCATAATTTATGTGGAATTGGTCGTGATAAACCATTCGTAATAGTTGGACATATCCCTGTTATTGCTGATAACGAGACTGAATTATTGGCGAAAGTAGCTGATCTGATTCAAACAAAGAAAAAAGCCTTGGATTGTGATGATCCCGGGAAATTGAAATGAATGCATACAATGATAAACTGATTTATCATTGTTTTTTATATATAAGGAAAGTGCATAATAAAAAAAACAAGAAAAAAACACCTTATAATAGAAAAAGGTATCAAAAAACAATACAATAAAAATTAGTTTGAATTGTATATAGAAGTCATTGTCCCATTACAATAAGGACATTCCATTTTTGGTATACTTTTCTTTCCCATAAATTTTAGAAAACCAGCTTCTTCATTCACAATAAAAGAAGGAACTGGATCTAATTTGCCGCATTTTTTACATTTGAAAATATAAATTGTTTCGTCTTTGCCAAAATAGCTTTGAGCTTCTTTCAATAACTTTTGAATTTCTTGTTCTTCTTTCATGATATACCTCCTCATTAAGTATAATAACTCTTATAGTATACCATTTCTTCTTTACATTTTGGACAAATAAGTGGATCAATATGAAAATTAACTAAAATTTTACAACGCCATTTATTTAAAGATTTTCTAAAATTGATTTTTTCCTGTGTCATAAGTTTCGCTACATCAATATAAATTTTAGTTCTATTATTATAAGCCCCATAAAAACGAATATATTTAAAGTTAGGTTCAGGAATATGAATAATCAATCTATGAATAAATTCATAAGCGTGTAATTTTTCGATAATAATCAAATCATCATGATGCCTTTGATACCAGAAAGTAACGTAAGAGCCATCATAATCTAAAATTCTACTTTCGGCCATAACAGGGCGAGATAAATATCTACAAACATAAGAAAGAAGACCTTTGACAGATTTGAATTTACTTTTAGGGGCATAAACATAAAAGCCCTTAGGATATCTCAAATATAAATCATTTTTAAGCTTTCTAAATTCTTTTTTTCCAAGTTGTTGTTCTAATAAATCAAGAATTACTTTCATAAAACGTTTTCTAAAAGAAGGGTAGGAAAAGAAATCAATATTTATAAATTTGGTTTTAGAAATACCACCATCTAATAAAATCATATGAATATGAGGATTAAAATTTAAAGCTCTACCGTAAGTATGAAGAACAGAAATAAAAGCTGGAGTAAGATTATCTTTTTTATATTTTTCTTTGATCCAAAATTTAACGGTAATAGAAGAAGCATCAAATAAAAGATTTAAAAGATTTCTATCGTTTCTAAAATAACCACGTAAATCTTCTGCGAGAGTAAAAACAACGTGTCTATGACGCCAATTAAAAAGTTTGGAAAAGATAGAGATAGCCCTGTCTTCATTGTATTTATTACCACAAGAGGAACAAAATCTCGTTTTACAAGTATTAGGAACAATTTTTTCATGATCACAAGAAGGGCATTTATAAACAGAATAACCTAAAAGAAAGGTTTTACATAATAGAAATTTATCAATAGTTTTATCGATAATAGGTCTACGATGTCTATGAGCAAATATGGATTTATAATTTAACCAATGGTCGTTAAAAATATCCTTAATATGGAATAGTACTTTACGATTATTAATTTTATCTTTATATAAATCAAACTCTTTATCATTCCCGGTACAAACTATCATAATCTCACTATTTTAATTATACAATAAATTTTGTTTAAACAAAAGGCACCCATTGGGTGCGCGAATGAAATTTATTTCATTCCTTTTTTATTGCTGAAATTTTAAAGTAGAAATGGTAATGTTTCTATCATGTATTAAAAAAATAGGCATTCCTAGCGCTAAGATAAGACTTGGAAGTCCTGTCTTACAGTATTTTATAACAAGTGCATTAATAGCCGTGATAATGCTAAAAATAACAAGAACCAATCACAACTTCAAAATATTTCGTAACGTATAATGGTAGCTTTTCTATCGTTATTAGAATAAATCTTTGAAAAGCTGTCAATTTTAGTAAATAATAGGGAAAAACCTATATTTTTATGATAAAATCCTCTATAATAAAGATAGGTGATAGTATGGAAGAACAATTACTAACGTTATTAAATCAGGAAAATAAGGCTTATAGTGTTTCAGAGTTAGAAGAATTACTTCAGTTGGGATCTTTAGATGAATTAAAAGAGCTAATGAAAACGTTAAATCGGTTAGAAGATGAGTTAAAAGTTTACCGAACGAATAAGAATAAATATATGTTGTTTAACAACAGCAATTTAAAGTTAGGGCGAATGATTGGAAATAAGAAAGGCTTTGGTTTTGTCGATATCGAAGGGGATATCGATGTCTTTGTGGCCCCATCTAATATGAACAATGCCATTCATGGTGATCGGGTTATTGTGGAAATTATTTCTAAAAAGGGTGCTGATCTAGAAGGACGAATTGTCCGTATTGTGGAACGAAAACTAAAACAAATGGTTGGGGAATATTATGAAAAGAATCATAAGGGATATATCAATCTCGATGAAGAAAAAGTAAAATTAACAATTGAGATTGATAAAAAACTTAGTCTTGGGGCAATGCCAGGACATAAAGTATTAATTAAGATTCTAGGAAAAAAAGGTAATAATACTTATCATGGGCAAGTTTTAAAAATCTTAGGACATAAAAATGATCCAGGTGTTGATATTCTTTCGATTGTGAATAAATATGGAATTGAAGATGAGTTTCCTGAAGAGGTTTTAGCAGCGGTTGCGAAGCTTCCAGAAGAAGTAAGAGAAGAAGATAAATTTGGTCGGAAGGATCTACGAAAGCTTGTTACGTTTACAATTGACGGAGCTGATGCGAAAGACCTTGATGATGCGATTAGTTATGAACGAATGGATAATGGGAATCACCATTTGTGGGTTCATATTGCTGATGTTAGTTACTATGTTAAGGCCGGTTCCAAGTTAGATGAAGATGCTTTCTTACGAGGAACAAGTGTTTATTTAGCTGATCGGGTTATTCCTATGCTTCCTCATAAATTATCAAATGGAATTTGCTCATTAAATGGTGGAGTTGATCGCCTAGCTGTGACCTGTGAGATGGAGATCAATCCCAAAGGCAAGGTTGTAAGCTATGATATCTATCCTAGTATCATTCACTCTGATTTACGGATGACTTATCAAGCTGTCAATGAAATTTTAGAACAAGATACCATTCCGGACGGTTATGAACCATTTGTCAATATTTTAAAAGGGGCGAGTGAACTTGCGCATGATTTACGTCAAGAAAAAATGAATCGTGGTTATATTGATTTTGGGATTGATGAAGCCAAAATCATCGTCGATGAGTCAGGGGAAGCCATCGATATTAAAAAACGGGAACGGGGAACTGGTGAAAAGTTAATTGAGGATTTTATGATTGTTGCCAATGAGACAGTCGCCACTCATATCTATTTCTTAGAGTTGCCATTCGTGTACCGAGTTCATGGGCAACCGAATGAAGAAAAAATCACGAATTTCATTAGTTTTGTAAAACAACTAGGTTATCAGGTGGGTGTCAAAGTAGATGATCTTCATCCGAAGACGATGCAAAAGATTTTAGCGAGTTTAAGTGATAAAAAAGAATTCCATATTTTATCAAGTTTATTATTAAGAAGTATGCAAAAGGCTATTTATGCGAAAGATAATATCGGTCACTATGGTCTTGCTAGTAAATATTATACTCACTTTACATCGCCCATTAGACGATACCCTGATACGACAGTACATCGTTTGTTACGAACTTATCTATTTGAAAATCATATGGATCATGGAACTACTACTTATTGGGAGAATCGCCTTGATGCTTTATGTGAACATGTCTCACAAAAAGAACGTGATGCGGTTGCGTGTGAGCGAGAAGTAGATGATATGAAAAAAGCAGAATATATGATGAAACACATTGGTGAAACTTATGAGGGAATTGTCAGTAGTGTTTTAAGCTTCGGAATGTTTGTCGAACTCGATAATCTAGTTGAAGGGTTAGTTCGAATTACGGATATGAAAGATGATCAATATACGTATGATGAGGCAACATTCTCGTTAAAAGGGGCTAAGAATAAACGTGGTTATCGGCTTGGTGATCGCATTAAAGTTATGGTTGCAAATGCTAATAAAGAGGCAAAGACGATTGATTTTGTCTTAGTACCAGATGAAAAAAAAGAGAATAATCGATCAGAGAAGCAATAAACATTGTTTCTTTTTCACGTTTTAGCAATAAAAGACTATATTTTATTTTCAGAATCCGTTATAATGAAGGTGGGTGATAGTATGGTAGAAATCAACAATCGTAAAGCAAAATTTGACTATGAAATTATCGATACTGTCGAAGCTGGCATTGTCCTTACGGGAACTGAAGTAAAATCGATTCGTAAGGGGAGTGCGCAATTAAAAGATAGTTATGCGCTTGTTCGTAGTGGAGAGGCTTATCTATTAAATATGCATATTAGTGAATATAAAGAAGGAAATATTTTTAACCACGAGGAGACGAGGACAAGAAAACTGCTTCTTCATAAAAAAGAAATCATAAAATTACAAGATAAGGTTAAGATCGAGGGCTATACGTTAGTCCCACTAAAACTGTATTTCAAACAGAATCATGCCAAAGTATTGATTGGGATTGCAAAGGGTAAAAAACGCTTTGACAAACGTGAGACAATCAAAAAACGGGATAATGAACGAGAAATCAGACGAGTGATGAAAGATTATTAACGTTATCTTTTTTCATGCTAAAAATAAGGAGTTATAGAATGGAACAAGAAGTATTTATAGTGTTGCTTAAAAATTTTGAAGCTTTAAGCTTTTCGGATATTATCAAAGAAACGGGGTATAGTGAAGATCAAGTCTTGGCTGCTTTAACAGCGCTTCAAAGTAAAGAGTTGATCTGTAAAAGTAGACATGGTAGATATCAGATTAATTATGTATTCTATGATCAGGGAACGGTAATTAAGCGGACAAAGGATAAGATTACAGTTTTTGTTGAGGACTATGGAACCATTGATATTTTTGTTGGTACCGCAAAATATACCATTGGTAGTACTTTATTGTTAGGAATTACTGAGGACGTGAAGGGAACTGTTCAAGCTAAGATTTTAAAAAAGTTAGAGAAAGCGATTCAACATGCGGTGGGACTTGTCCAAGAAAAAAATGGCAATTTTTATGTTCAGAGTCACGATAAGTATTATGACTTACCTAATATTGATCCTAAGTTAATTGGCCATTTCGTAGAATTTAAACTATCATCACGTTCTAATCGTTATCTATACGCTAGTGTAGTTAGGACGGTTTGCGCGCAGGATGATCCACTTGTTAATGATAAACGCATTTTAGCAATGTATGGAGTGACAAAAGAATTTCCCCAAGAAGTATTACAGGAGGCTTTTAAGATACCCACTGTAGTAAGAGATTGTGATCGAGTTGGTCGGATTGATCTTACTAAGGAAGCATTTGTCACAATTGATGATGTTGATACCAAAGATATCGATGATGCAATTAATTGTTATTATGATCCTAATAAAAAACAATATCATTTACAAGTTGCTATTGCCGATGTATCGTATTATGTTCAGGAAGGAAGTGCCCTTGATCGTGAGGCTTTAAAGAGAGCTACAAGTATCTATTTAGAAGATATAACGATTCCTATGTTACCGAAAGAGTTATCAGAAGGAATTTGTTCATTAAATCCCGATGTAGACCGGTTGGCCTATATCTGGGATATGTGGATTGATTTAGAGGGAAATGTTCACAATTTTACTAGATACCGTGGGGTTATCCATTCACAGAAGAAAATGAATTATGATGATGTCGATCGATATTTAAGCGGGGAATTGGTACAAGGTTATGAAATGTTTCCCCAATTAAAGACCATGGCAGAATTAGCTAGCATTATTGATCATAAGCAGAAAGAGAATGGAAGTATTGATTTCAAGGTAAATGAAATAATGTTTCAATATAACCAAAATGGTCCTTTGAATTTAGCGGTTCGAAATCGTGGTATAAGTAGTTTTATTATTGAAAAATTTATGCTAGTTACTAATGAACAAGAAGCCCTTTATAATAAGAAACAGGGACATATGAGTATTTATAGGCAACATGAGGCTCCTAAATTACAAAAGTTTAAGTATTATATGTCTAAATTAGAAGATATGAATATTCCAATTGGAATTGACGTGAGTGCGATTGAAAAAGTTGATCATACATTTTTACAACAAGTACTAGCAGTATTATCGGATACGCCATATGGAGCATTCGCTCATTCTATTTTAGTTCGATCAATGAATTTGGCTCGTTATGGAGTAGAAGCAATTGATCACTTTGGGTTAGCTAGTCCATATGTACAGGTCACATCGCCGATTCGAAGGTATAATGATTTAATTGTTCACCGTTCTATTGAAGAAAATAATCATAAACAGGTACCTTTGTTTCAGGAAGAACAGTTTACCAAAATGGCTGTTCATATTACCAATCAGACACGAAAGGCAAATCGTATGGAACGTTTTAGTAACCAAATGAAAGTAATTGACTATTTAGCGAATCATACGGATCAAATCTATAAAGCTACTATATTTGAAATTACCAGTCATGAAATTATTGTAAAATTACATCCATATTTGATTGAGGCATCTCTTGCGTTACCTGTTGATCAACCAGTCTATCTAGGGGATATGATCGAGGTTTGTTACCAATATGGCAATAAAGATAATGGAAAAATATATTGTAGCATGGTAAAGAAAGAGAAAAATCGAACTATGCAACTTAGTTTGTAATAAGATTACTTGTGTTCTTGTTTTGTTAATGATATAATAAGAGCACATGGGGATGTCCAGGTTTCGACGGGTATGTTGGGCTTGGGTGGCAGGTCGGAGGTACACGACACGTACAAAACAGAAAATAACTGCAAAAAATAAATTTAATTTTGGTGGAGCTTTCGCTCCTTCATTCGCTTAATTAATAATAGCGACCAAGCTTCCTATTATCCTTTCTTACGGGATAGTAACGAGGCACGATTAGTAAGATATATTATCTAGGCGTCTAGACTAGGTAACGAAGATAATAGACTAACTAAAGAGTGAGTTGTTAGGTACTAACACTTTTTAGGACATGAACTACCTAACTAAACCTGTAGAAATTCAAGTACCAGCATATTCGGACGCGAGTTCGATTCTCGCCATCTCCACCATTTGAAACTCAAGCGTACAATTTCCTTTATTTTAAAGGAGGTTTTGCGGTTTATATAAAATTGAAGAATAAAAGGGAATAGTAAATTATTCTCTTTTATCATATTTGACGTTTGGAGGTTTTGGTATGGCTAGTTTTACATCATTACAATTAAAAGAATTAGATAAATTGTTAAATTATGGAGGATATACGCCTTTAATAGCTAGTAGTAATAATGAATTTGAAATTTTTTTTAATAGACTAGGAATTGATATATATAAAGATTATGATGCTGGGTCAAAAGGAAAAACACTGTATAATTTTTGGGTGTCTTCATCGAATGACTTAGCTTTGGAAGTAATAAAAGAAATAAGAGAAATAATTTTATATGAATTTGCTAATAAAAATGAAGAAAGAAATAAGGCAGAAATGTTATTTAATTCTATTGAAAAAACCTTAACTAATAAATTTGAAATAAATGATAATGTTTTCTTAACTAATAAAAAGTATGAAATAATAAAAGAGCTTACTCCAGGTGGCTTTGGAGATACGTATTTAATAAGGGATATAAATTTGGATAAATTGTTTGTATTAAAAAAGTATAGAGGCGAATTTATAAAAGAAAAAGATAATAAAAATTTTAGAGAAAAATTTTTAATTGAAATAAATATTTTATATGACTTAAATCATCGAAATATAGTTAGAATTTATGATTATTCTAATAAGGAAAATGCTTGGTATATTATGGAATATGTTAACGGAGGAAATATAGAGGAGTATGTTAAATCACAACCACATAATTTATCTAAAATCTTTTTACAAGCTATAAATGTTTTCTCTTTTCTTGAAAATAAAAATATATGCCATAGAGACATAAGAGTAAATAACATTTTAGTTACTAAAGAGGGTATACTAAAAATTATAGATTTTGGGTTTGGAAAAATTATAGAAAATAATGGTACTTTAAAAAGTGCAACAAGATTAGTTAATTATACTTTTACATTACCAAAAGAATTGAATTGTGATACCCCTAAATATACTAAAAAAACTGAAATATACTTTGTAGGTAAATTGTTTGAAAAATTGCTAGCTGATAATAATATAGAAAATTTTCCTTATAAAAATATAATAAAGAATATGATACTAGAGAAGCCACAGGATAGAATTGGTAGCTTTTTAGATATTAAAAATCTCATAAGGGATATAAATGGGCAATATCAAATTGTTCCAAAAAATTTGAAACAAAATTATCAAGACTTAGTTTCACTCTTAGATAAAATAATAGCGTCTAAAAATACAAATTCAATTATGTATGATTATGATGAAATAATAAATAATATAGAAAAACTATTAGATTGCAATTTATTAAACGATAAATTAGATGATACTAAGTTTTTTGC
>Ga0224747_10219_pt1 | contig 11826 bp, 11 predicted proteins | sample LIM_F_Water_Pos_FD_182999 | JGI IMG/M metagenome (GOLD analysis project Ga0224747, IMG submission 182999) | Enriched cells from gastrointestinal tract of the lab mouse from Pacific Northwest National Laboratory (PNNL), Richland, Washington... | ecosystem: Host-associated > Mammals > Digestive... | reverse complement strand
GTAACCTTTTTTTAAGATCGTCTCCGCAGCTTCCCCCGCCGCTTCTTTCTCCTTGATGCTGACAAACGGAATGCCGTCCGAAATTTTATTTCCTATCGTCACAATGGGCGTGTCGAGACTCCTCAGAAAATCCCTGTACGCCTTTCCCTGGTTGACCGAGGAGAGGATAATGCCATCCACATGGTAATCCACCAGCCGCTCCAACTGCTCCTTTTCCATCTCCTTGTTCTCTTCATGGAGCGTGATGTTGACAAAATACCCCCGCTTGCGCGCCTCTGTGCTGATGGCGCTGAGCATCTGCGAGAAATATCTGTTGTTCACATCAAGCACCACCACGCCTATGTAAAAGGTCTGTCCTTTTACCAGCCCTCGCGCCAGCAGATCCGGCCGGTAGCCGCATTCCTTCGCCTTGGCCTGAATTAATTCCTTCGTCTGGGGGTTGATCCTTCCTGTATCTGTGAGCGCCCGGTGCACGGTCATCCTCGAAACACCACACATTTCGGCAAGTTCCTTCGCTGTTATCGCCACCGCTTATCCCCCTTTATGACTGGCTTTTATTCGGCGAAACTTAGTACTTCTTGTAAAAGCACTAAGTTTCGCGTTTATATTTTATCACAGAATTTCAATTCGTACCATATTCCAGGAAAAAGACGGCAGAATACTTTTCACTTTGCTGTCCTGAAGAACACTTTGATCCGTCTGCTGCGGCCTTACCGCATGATGATTTTCCAGATTGGTCGTTTTCCTGTCCTCGCAGTGCATGGTGATATGCTCCTTGACGCAGACTGCATCAAATCCCTGCAGCTCCAGATCCACCTCCGCCTCTTTCCCCGTGCGGTTTACGGCAAACAGAACCACTTCCCTTTCCTCCTCATTATAAACAACCGCATAATCCACACAGGGCACATCTTTGCTGAGATCACAGTCATAACAAGGTATTTCGTCCACACCAAGCAGGGTTTTACCCACCCCATAATTGGCCATATGCATAAAGGGATAGTAAATCGGCTGCACCCACACCTCCCCGCCCCGCTCGGTCATAATTGCCGCGCTGATATTGGTCAGCAGGGACTGACATGCAATCTTAATGCGGTCCGCATACTTTAAAAAGTTCATCATCATTCCGGCAAACAGGAGAGAATCTTCCATTGTGTAGATCTGTTCGCTCAGATGCGGCGCCACCTGCCAGGGACTTTCATCCACCGAAGCCGCCACAACCTGATCCGGCACCGACCACACGCCCCACTCGTCAAAGCTGATGTACAGCGTCTTGTCCGAACGGTGCCATGCCTTCACATAGTCGCACGTCCCGATCACCGTTTTGATATACCGCTCCATGTCAAGCGACTGGGAAAGGAAATTCTCCGTGCCCAGTTCCTGCCCGCCGTAGTACTGGTGCAGGGAAACATAATCCACATAAGGATATGTATATTTCAGCGTTTCCGCCTCCCAGTCGGGATAAGTTTTCATATCGGACTTGGAACTGCCGCAGGAGACAAGCTCAATGCTGTTGTCCACCTGTTTCATGGCCTTTGCCGTCTCCTGTGCCAGCCTGCCGTACTCCTGTGCCGTCTTATGCCCGATCTGCCAGTCGCCGTCCATCTCATTTCCAAGACACCATGTCTTGATGCCGTATGGGTTTTCCACCCCGTGTTCCTTTCGCCAGTCACTGTAAAAGGTTCCCTCCTTGATATTACAGTACTCCACAAGGGACACCGCGTTCTCAATCCCCTTCGTCCCCAGATTTACGGCAAACACCGGCTCAATCCCCACTTTCTCTGCCCAGCGCATAAATTCATTGATCCCGACCTCATTGGTCTCGATGGCGCGCCATGCAATCTCCAGCCTGCGGGGACGCTCCTTGGCCGGTCCCACGCCGTCACGCCAGTCATAGCAGGAAACAAAGTTCCCTCCCGGATAGCGCACGGCTGTGACGCCCATCTGCTTTACTTTCTCCAGCACATCCTGCCGGAATCCATTCTCGTCCGCAGTTTCATGTCCCGGTTCATAGATGCCCGAATAGACCACCCGGCCCATATGCTCCACGAAAGAGCCGTAAATCCTCCTGTCAATCTCACCCCTTACAAATTTCTTATTCACAGTGATCCGCGCTTTTATTTTCTCCATGTCGTTACGGTTCTCCTTATTTTTATTGATTTCTCAAGTCTTTTGTCCTGTTTATGCGCTGCCCGCGCGCTACCTGCCTACTCCTTCACCCCGGATGCCGCCACACCCTCTATGAAATACTTCTGACAGAAAATATACAGGATCAGAAGCGGCGTCAGAGAGATCATTGTTGCAGCCAGCGTCGGCCCGTACTTAATCACCTTATTTCCCACCAGAACCGCAAGTCCCGCCGAAAGCGTCCGCTTATTCTGGGAACTGGTGAGCATCAGCGGATAGAGCAGATCGTTCCAGTTATTCATAAAATGGAAGATGCCCAGACTCACCAGTGCCGGTTTACATAACGGCATCATAATGGACCAAAAAATCCGAAATTCGCTCATGCCGTCTATCCTTCCCGATTCCTCCAATGACTTCGGCAGTCCCTGGAAGAAGGAACTCATCATATAAATGCCAAAGGCACTTGTCGCCCTCGGCAGGATCAGCCCAAGATAACTGTCCAGAAGATGCAGCTTATACACCTCGATGTAAAGCGGCGTCATAATAATCTGGAACGGCACCATCATCGTCAGCAGAATGATGGAAAACAAAACCTTGGAGCCTTTAAAACGCATCCTTGCAAAAGCGTAGCCTGCCATAGAGTCAAACAACAGGCTGATTACCGTCACACCTCCCGCAAAGATTACGGTATTCTTCGTCATTTCAAAGATCGGAATGCTGTCCCCCACATACAGGTACTGATGCAGCGTCCATTCTTTCGGGAAAAACCGGGGCGGAAACTTGATCACGCCCACATCGGTCTTAAAGGATGAGACAAGCAGCCACAGAATGGGGATCAGCACCGTAATGGCGATCAGAAACGTAAACAGATATCCAAACACCGCAGCCAACGTTATCTTTCCGATTTTTTTACGCATCCGCATCCTCCCCTCCCTTCAGCACGAACCTGCGAAGCACAAAAGTCATCACCGCCACGATCACAAACAGGTACACGGAGATCGCCGACGCATAGCCGAGATCATAGGGCGCCGTCTGGAATCCCCTGTCATAAATATACTGCACCACTGTCTCTGTCTTGTTCAGTGGCCCGCCCTGCGTCATAACATAAGCCTGGTCAAACATCTGCATGGCGCCTATGGTCGTTGTGACAATGCAGAAACTGATGGTTGCCCAGATTCCTGGTATGGTAATATGGATAAACTTCTGAAAACTCCCCGCCCCATCCATCTGCGCCGCCTCGTAAAGCGACTGGGGGATGTTTAGCACCGCCGCCGCAAGAAGCGTCAGCGTATAGCCAAAGCCTTTCCAGGCTGTCACGGCAATCACTGTAGGCATGGCAAACTCCGGGTCTTTTAAAAAGGCCGCCGTCTCAAAACCTGCCTGCTTCAGCCAGTAGGCCACAAGCCCCATGTTAGGGTCAAGCAGCATGGACCACACAATGCCGATTGCCGTCATGGAACAGACAAAGGGCAGATAATAGACGGAACGCAGCATCTTGCAATACCTGTTGTTTTTCGCAAGACACACCGTCAAAAGCAGGGCCAGTCCCACCTGCAGAGGCACCTCGAGCAAGGTGAAATAGAGACTGTTAAACGTGGCATTCGACACCCTGTTGTCCGAGAACAGGCGGGTAAAGTTTTTAAGCCCCACAAAACTGACATTTTTCATAAAAATATTCATATCGGTAATGCTGATTACAAAGGAAGCAATCAGCGGGATAAACACAAATACCGATAAGACGATCATAGACGGTAATATAAAAAGATACGCGCTCTTCTGGTTCTGCGCCACATACTTTTTCTTCTTTTTACTGTTGGTCATAATTTTCTCCCGTAAAGTGCAAAGAACCGCCGAAAACGACGGTTCTTTCGGTTTTTCCCTGTACCCCTACTGTGCAAGCACCCTGTCCATTGCTTCGGACGCCTCTTTCAAAGCATCCTGCGGTGCCGCCGCGCCCGACATCACCTTCTCGAACAGCGGAATCATCACATCATTGTCAATCTGGCTTGCCAGTGAGTAGCCAAGATTATAGGAACGGCCTATCTCCGTCGCTTTGGAGATGGCGCTCAGAACCTCGTCCCCCTGGATCTCCGGATCCTCCATCAGTGTCTTCGACCATACCGGGAATCCGTTTCTCTGGGACCACTCCTTCAAAATATCATCCGTCAGCCAGTACTGCATGAACTTATATGCCGCCAGCTTATGGCTTTCCTCTGTGCCTTTGGGAATCACATAGCTGCATCCGCCTGCCGGGGAAAAGGCGCCGGCGCTGCCAGCCACGCAGGGCGCAATGCCAAAGTCAATGCCCTGTGCCCGCAGTCCGTTGATCTGCCATGGGCCGCTCATGTACATACCGATCTGACCCGCCTGAAGCATGGTGTCCGCCTCCGGCCCGGTGATGTTGTTCGGGGACACCTTCTTATTTACCGTCAGATCCTGCAGCCATTCCAGTGTTTTGACGTTCTCTTCCGAATTTAACAGATTGGTATTCGTATCGGGATCATCCGCATCGCCGCCGTTAGCCCATAAGAACTGCATGTATGTAACGCTTGTGGGAAGCGCAAGACCAAACTGGTTCTTCTCCGGGTTCGTCAGCTTCACCGCATACTCCGCCAACTCCTCCATTGTGGCAGGCGCCTTTTCAGGATCTAATCCCGCATCTCTGAACAGATCTTTGTTCCAGTATAAGTAGCTCACATTATACTGCATCGGCGCCCCATACAGCTTACCGTCCACATGGGAAAGCTCCAGAACATTCTCCAGGATATTGCTCTTATCAACACCTGTCACATCCCAGAAATCACTGATATCTTCCAGCGAATCATTGCTCACATAGGGCGCAATGTTCTCCACGCCAAACAGCACAAAATCGGGCGCGGTACCCGTTGCGATCGCTGCGGGAAGCTTCTGCTGAAGCTGGTCATTCGGCATAATGTCCATCTGAATCTCAATGTTATCCGTATTCGTCTTATTATAGTTGTCTACGATCTCCCGCAGAATATCCCCGTCGGAGCCGGTAAACACATTCCAGAACTGTAACGTGATCTTCTCCCCGGACGCCGTCTCCGCCGCATCGCTACCATCCGCCTGTGTGTCCGCAGATACCTGCTCCTCCTGCTTCGTGTCCGCCGTATCGCCAGACGCTGTCTGATTTGTATTTCCTCCGCATCCTGCCAGTAATGTGATGCACATTGCCGCACTCAAAAGTGCGCTTACCCATTTCTTTCTCATTGTAAACCTCCTGTCTGTGGCTGCCTGCTGCGGGAAGATGGCAATCCTCCCGCCGTTTGTTGACAGATACTTTACATTTATGCAGAAATGCTTTAAAATAACGGATGTAAAAAATATCCTAACGGCCTATCAGTTCTTTCGCGGGGACTATAGCGGTTGGGGTATTTTTTTGCGTTCCTCCCACAACACAGATATCATTTCCGTTTTTTCAACTGCAAAATATAGTGATCTGTCTTCTCCTATATGTGCAACTTTCTGTTGCGTACTCGTGTACGCTATATGGAAATTATACACATTGTACAATGAACTGTCAACCAGAAATTGAAAAAAGAGCTGTTTCTGACAGCCCTCTCTACACTCATTACCATATTGAATTGTTCGAGACTCAGATGGAGACTGATATGGTATTCAATATTGCTTGTAATGCTGTGCAAGTTTTGATTTATCGGGGGCTTTCCTCTTTTGGGGGCATTTTTTAGAGCACGCCACACTTCAGATCTTGACATTTGTAGGTTCTTATTCAAGGTTGAAGGCCGCTTGCGTCGGTGGTATACTTTGCCCATAGCGATTTAATAATTTTTATTTATGGAGTGGAGGAACTCAGATGGAACTGCAATTTTCAAAAGGGAAAATAATTGGGCATATTGTTGCCTATGTTTTACTGTTTCTTGTAGGTGATCTGCTTAACAGCCTGGTATTTGATTTGCTTTTCTCAATAGTTGAATTGCCAATACGGGGCCTATATTCTGTTTTACGGACGTTGGGGTGTTTCGTATTTACCTATTTATTATTTTGGCTATACACGATAAAGATTCTCCGCCTCAAAATGGAGAGTTTTAGAATTACCTTATCAATTAAAAAATGGGCCTTTTCATATGCCGTTATCCTTCCGTTTTTTGTGGTTATCTGCTATTTCATAATAGGCGACTCGACAATGACAGCTTTAAATGCAGGAGAGATAATTGCAGCGGTCATCTATTCCGCCATTGCAGCTTTGAAAGCAGGCGTTTTAGAAGAGATGCTGTTTCGTGGATATATTCTAAAATTGCTTGAACTAAAGTGGGGGAAAGTTGTTGCTGTTTTGCTTCCGTCCTTTTTGTTCAGCTTGATGCATATTCCCTCGATGGATGCGTTTAGCGTTGCAGGTATCTCGTTGCTGGTGATTAGTGGAACATTGGTAGGCATCATGTTTTCTCTTATCACATATATGGGGAACTCCATAAGCAACAGCGGCTTGCTTCATGCAGTATGGAATTTTGTTTTTGTGACTGACATGATACATATCACAACTGCACAGGGCATTTATGGAGAGCCTATTTTTTCAATTATCATCCCCTCAGATTATGTGTTGGTAACCGGAGCTGGATTTGGAGTAGAAGCTTCAATAATTGCTATCATAGGGTATTTATTTGTCTGCGGCGCCGTTATTCTGCGGAGAAAGCGGTGAGTATTACTTCCGGCTTATTTGGGAATTTTATGTTGGAGGGAATGTATGGACTGGTCAAACACACAGCGAGCCGAGATACAGTATTTCTGCACCAGTACCCGCAGTCGGACGCCAAGGGTCCTCTGCGGCTGTACCCTCAAGCTCCAGCTCGGTTTTATCCTTACCATCTTCGCCAGCTATCAAATTACAGAATTCCAGCTTACGGACATTAAAGCGTTTTACAAACTGCTCCATACACCCCATTTCGGACCAGAGCAGCTGCGGCCCCCTCCCCCTCACGCATCGCCAAGACTCTGGAACAGTTGGACCGGGATTGCCATTATCAGATCCGCGTCCGCTGTCTGGGGGGAGGCGCGTTATCAAATCACCGGGGTCTGCCCCCACTATATAAGCGATTATCGAAACGAGCTGAACTACGGCTATGAAAGGTGATATGTTCAATATTTTATTCCCGATCCTATTTTATGATATTTTTGTGACATTTTAGTGGTATTCTGATTAAGAACCTGTTTTGTATCTGGAAAAATGTCGGCTGGCGAAGGATTTTGTTGCCAGACGAAGATAAATTTTTGCAGGAATCCTTTGTGGATTTCAAAAAAATTTAGCGAAGTATGGCGGCAAAAGACTCGCCAGACGGCGTTTGGGAAGATACGAAACAGGTTCTAAGGAAGGAAGTGAAACCATGAGACTTTTAGTAGTTGAGGATGAGCGCCTTTTAAACAACACCCTTTGCTACAATCTTTCGGCGGCTGGCTACACAGTGGACGCTGCCATGACAAAATCAGAAGCGGTCAGCCTCTGCGAAGCGCAGGACTATGATCTGATCGTGCTGGATGTCAACCTGCCTGATGGAAACGGCTTTGACTTCTGTGCAGAAATCAAAGAGCGCCGTCCGGATACCGCCGTGATTTTCCTGACAGCAAACGATATGGAGAGCGACCAGCTGAAAGGCTTTGAGTTGGGAGCAGATGACTATGTAACAAAGCCGTTTCCGATCAGCGTATTTCGCAAGAAGGTTTCAGCACTGCTGGCCCGCATCCAGAAGCAGCCAGGTGGTGATTGCTACACAGACGGTACATTGTCCATCAATTTTTCGGAATTGACCGCTGCCCTTGCGGGGGAGCCGGTTATCTTCACTCCGATGGAATACCGTTTACTCAAAGTACTGGTGCGGAATCCGCAAACCGTTCTGACCCGGCAGGTGCTTCTTGAAAAGCTGTGGGACGCGGACGAAAACTTTGTGGATGAACACGCCTTGACCGTTGCGGTCAGCCGCATCCGGGGAAAAATTGAAGCTGGCAGCCTGCAATATATCAAGACTGTCTACGGCATGGGCTATATGTGGGTTGGGGGGATAAAGAAGTGAATGACAGAAACCTTTCCATCAAGTACGCCTGTGCGGCAGGGGCAGCTTTTTTAGGTTTTATCTCCGCTGCGGCCATTACTGCGGCTTTTCTCTTTACCAGAAATTCAACAATCGTGTGGCTGGGTCTGCTGTTTATCCTGCTGGTGTTCGCCTGTGCAGCCCTTTTTGTAGCATTTCTGCATCGGAAGCTGGTTTTATTCTCGGACAACCTGTGCCAAACAATAGACGATATGTTGAATGGAGCGGCAGCGCCGCAGGTCTGCGAGGAAGAAAACCTGTTTTATAAAATCAATCACCGGCTTGCCCGTCTATATGAAGTTATGCGGGAAAATCAGAAGAGCATAGCGAAGGAGCGGACTGATTTGCAGGAGTTAATCTCTGACATATCCCATCAGGTAAAAACGCCAATCAGCAATCTGAAAATGGTAAACGCCACCTTGCTGGAACAGTCTATGCCAGAGGAAAAGCAGAGAGAGTTTTTGCAGGCATCCAGCGGCCAGCTCGAAAAGCTGGACTTTCTTATGCAGGCCATGATCAAGACATCCCGCCTAGAAACCGGCGTCATTTCACTGGACAGAAAGATACAGCCGCTTTATGACACTCTGGCGGCAGCGCTGGGCGGTATTCTGCTGAACGCGGAAAGGAAACATATTCATGTCAGCGTAGATTGTCCGGAAAATATCATTCTGGCCCACGACAGGAAGTGGACAGGTGAAGCCCTGTTCAACATTCTGGACAATGCGGTGAAGTACACCCCGGCAGGGGGCAATATTCAGGTTTCCGTTCAAAGCTGGGAGTTCTATGTGAAAATCGACATAACCGACAGCGGCAAAGGAATTTCGGAGAGCAGGCAGGGGATGATCTTCAAACGCTTCTATCGGGAGGAAGAAGTACATGATGTTGAGGGCATCGGCATAGGGTTGTATCTTGCCCGTGAGATCATTTCCATGCAGGGAGGATATATCAAGGTGACTTCGGCATTGGGCAGCGGCTCTACATTTTCCGTGTTTCTGCCGCGTGGATAAAATTTTCAAGAAAAACTACGGCCCGTGACATTTCTGTGAGAATTGGCTGTTATGATAGCGGCATCACAGGCAATTTTGAATTTGTGTTATAGTTCAACAATATAAAAAAATTGAAAGAAGGGGCTATAATGAGCGAGAAACGGTATCAGATTTCCCCCATCGAACTGGTTCGGTGGGCGGAACCGCTGTTCGGCTTTGGAGAGGGGAAAGCAAGAGGATTTTCCGAGAAGACGATATCCTCCTATGAGGCGGCGGCAGGCATCAGGCTTCCCGCCGCCCTGCGGGAATATTATCTCGCCTGCGGCAAGGCTAGCCTGAACTGCGCGCTGTATGAGATATTCGTCCCGGACATAAAGGCCAAGCTCTTTGAGAAGCGCCTGACCTTCTCTTATGATCATATTGATGAGGATCTGGAGACTTTCAGCAAGCCGGGAGAAGAAGACTATGAGGAGCTGGCAAAGCTGCGCGCCCTGCCGCGAGAGCGGTGGGGCGAGGTTACCGGCAATTATTTGCTATTCTGGTGCGAAAATCAGGGCTGCTGGTACGCAGGCATCAAAGCGGAGGATTTGACCAAGCCCAACCCGGCGGTGTATTACAACGACCAAGACGATGTGTACAGCTGGGCTCCGTTTTCCGATTCCATCCAGTCCTTCCTCCTGGACATCATGCTTCTAAATCTGGAGCCAAGGGCCCAGCCGGACGAGATCGAGGACCCTGTCGAAATACAAAAGGTCCTATCCGCAGGCGGCGTAGACTTCCGGCGTCTGTGTGAGCCTTACCCCTTCCCCGGTGGGCGCTTTGCCCACACTTGTTTGGATACAGACACAAACACCTTGTATGTCTATGGAGAGCAGGCAGAGAACCGTCCTGCATATTTAAAGATTATTCAGGCTAAATAAAAATTTGAATTGACTGCGTTAATCGTTCCGGTTTGCAGATTCAAGGTGGAAAACAATATGGGACGATTTTCAAAAAAGCTAAAAGAAGGTGGCTTAAACGACGCATTTCCGGAAGATACCGGAAATGTGCATGGAAGGAGAGAAAAATCATGCTGGAATTTCCCCCAAATACTTATATGCTGGAATATCAGGACGGCGCCTGCCTCTGCAATGGAACGAAACGGGTGGAAGCGCCGCTGAGGGACTGCTGGCAATTTCCTGGAGGGATAAGCTGCAGGTCAGCGATGGCGACATGCAGGATGAAGAAGGGCTGGCGGGGCTGTTTACAGAGGCGGAGCGTAAGGCTTATGAGGATGCCCGTACCTACAAAATCATGAAAAACAGGATTTCTCTGGACAATCCTGAACTGCAGGCTCCCATCCATGCGCTGCTGGAATTCTTTGACAACATGAACCAATGGGAACGGATGGCAGAGCAAAAAGGTTACGGCAGCCAGGCGGATATTGATGCGTTGTTTGCCAGACAGGTGAGCTGGACTCCCCGTCCTGGCTGGCGTCCCATCCATCTTTCATGGAGAAGAGGCGGGACTTATACGGATTATTATCTGGTTGCTGGTGAACGGGTCACAAAAAGCAAATTTTGGCTTTATGCAGAGCAGGGAATTTTCTATTATCGTTATTTAATGCGTCTGATTGACGGCAAATGGATGATTGATAACGCCCAGTGCTGCCGGGAGGGGCGCTGGTCATTCTGTGGGCTGTAACCTGGACGGACAGTGCGTGGATTCATGAAAGATGAAATTACGCCGGACATGATCTCTAAGATATTACACGAGGTACCTGAAGGGATCGAAATCATTTTGTATCTGGACCCTGACGGAGAAGGACGTTGTGGCTGCCTGGAAGTAGTATCAGATGGGGATTGGCTGTCTCTTTGCTATGACTATAACGAGACAGAAACCTATTTTTGCTACAATTCGGAGTTTGCTGATACCGTGGCGCAGCTGGAAGAAGTTGATTTGAGAGATGAAAATGTATATAGCCCCATCGACTATGACGGTCAAATTCCCGTTCCAAAATGTCAGGCCATCACGGATATGGATGCCGGTGTGAAAGCCATTGAGTATTTCATCAGAACTGGAATGCGTTATCCGGGAATTGACTGGGGATATTGTCTTTAATCATTTCAGCTTGTGTGAAAGTTATACAGCAAAAGAGCAACTTTTGAAATGTCACAGACTTGTGACATTTCAGGGGTAAAAAGCCAGCGGCCCGTGACATTTCTGTGAGAATTGGCTGTTATGATAGTGGCATCACAGAAAGGATGGTGCAACCCATGAGCATTTTGCAAACAACTGACCTCAAAAAACACTACGGCGCAGAGCCGAACATCACAAAGGCGCTGGACGGTGTGACCCTCTCCATTGAGCAGGGGGAATTTGTCGCTATTGTCGGAACCTCCGGCAGCGGGAAGTCCACTCTGCTGAACATGATGGGCGGTCTGGACGTGCCCACCTCCGGCAGCGTTCAGATCAAGGGCACAGAGCTGGCCGAGCTGAACGACGAGCATCTTACCATCTTCCGTCGGCGCAACATCGGTTTTATCTTCCAGAATTACAATCTTGTCCCTGTTCTGAATGTCTATGAAAACATCGTCCTACCCGTAGAGCTGGACGGCGATACGGTGGACAAAAAATTCATGGACGAAGTAATGCGCCTGCTGGCCCTGGAGGAC
>Ga0224747_10218_pt1 | contig 11854 bp, 6 predicted proteins | sample LIM_F_Water_Pos_FD_182999 | JGI IMG/M metagenome (GOLD analysis project Ga0224747, IMG submission 182999) | Enriched cells from gastrointestinal tract of the lab mouse from Pacific Northwest National Laboratory (PNNL), Richland, Washington... | ecosystem: Host-associated > Mammals > Digestive... | reverse complement strand
CATAGAATGGCAACATTAGAAAAAATCCGTAGCAAGTCTGTGCTCTTGCTTGTCATCGTTGGAGCCGCCTTGCTGGCTTTTATCATCGGTGACTTCTTCACATCGGGCCGTACCCTGTTCGGCACCGGCACCACAATCGCAAAAGTAGGCAACCAGAAAGTGGACGTTCAGGAATTCCAGCGTCGCGTACAGGAAGCCGCCCAGGAAGCCCAGAGCCGTGGCGCCCGTGTGGACAACGCCGTGCTCCAGCAGCAAGTGCTCAACTCAATGATAGCAGAAAAGCTATTCAATGAGGAAATCAACGAACTCGGACTTGTTGTTACCGACGAGGAGCTTACCGAGATGATGGTCGGCAAAAACTCGCAGTATGTTGACCGTATGGTACAGCAGCAGCTCGGAGTACCCGATGCAGCAACCGCCCACGACATGGCATACAATCCCACCAAATATGGTCTGCAGCAGGCACAGGCCCAGCAGCTCCAGCAGTACTGGGTAGGACTTGAGAAGTCAGTGGAACAGATGCTTCTCCAGCAGAAATTCCAGAACCTCTTCGCAGGTACCCTCGTGGCTAACGACCTCGACACCAAAGCCCTCTACGATGACAATGCCGCCACTTCACATATCCTCTATGCCAAGAAGGATTTCACTACCCTTCAGGACTCAGAATTTGAGGTGACCGAAGGTGACATCAAGGACCTTTACAACAATGAGAAGAACCGCTACGCTCTTGACGAGCCCCAGCGTCTCATCAACTATATAGCAGTCAACATCGTACCCTCGGAAGCCGATATCCTTGCAGGTCAGAAGAAAGTTGAGGACGCGATTGTAGCGCTCAACGGCTCACCTGAAATACAGGGACTCGCCGAGATGCCTGAATTTGTTGTTGACCGCGCCCGCGTATCGCAGGAAAGCGTGGCAAGCCAGCCCCGTCTGAAGGCTGCGCTCGACACCCTCTCAGTAGGTCGTGCAGTACTCGTATCGAAGAATGGCAATGACTACACCATCGCCAAGCTGCTCAACAAGTCACAGGAAGTTGACCAGGTGAAGATTGATTACCTCACCATCCAGGGCAGCAAGGCTCAGATAGATTCACTCGTTGCTACTCTCAACAATGGAGTTGCTTTCGATTCAGTGGCAGCTTCACCCCTTGTAGCTCAGTCACAGCAGGATATGAGCATCTCGCTCATCGACCCCAACTTCGCTCCCGTTAAGGAAATCATCGAAGGTAAGGCAACCGGCGTTTACTTCACCCCCGACACACTCGCTGAAAACGGCAGAATCTTCCGTGTGAGCGAACGCACAGCACCTGTAACTGTATATGAAGTGGCTAACGTATCGTTCACCACTGAACCTTCAAACGCTACTATCAACGACCTCGAATCAAAGCTTCAGCAGTATCTCGCAAACAACAAGACAGCTAAACAGTTTGCCGACAGCGCACAGGCAGCAGGCTATACCACTTTCCCTGCTCTTGTATCAGCTTCAACCCCGATTGTGGGCAATCTCACCGAGTCACACTCAGCAGTGGCATGGGCTATGGATGCCAACAAGGGTGAAGTTTCTCCCATCTTCGGCGACATCCAGAGCGGTCGTTTCCTTGCTGTGGCTCTCGATGATATCTATGATGACGGTTACACTCCCGTGCGTGACAATCAGGTACACTCAATGCTTGCTACCCGCGCCCGCAATAATAAGAAGGCAGAGAAGCTTATCGCCGACTATCAGGGCAAAGCAAAGGATATAGCCGGTTACGCACAGGTAATGGGTACTTCAGTCGACACCACTACCGTGAATTTCGGTCAGTATATGATTCCCGGTCTCGGCATGAACGAGAGCGCTGTAATGGGTGCTGTAGCCAATGCTCAAGTAAACCAGTTGGTTGGTCCCATGCAGTCAAACAATGGAGTGATTGTATTCCAGGTTACAGAGGTTGATAAAGAAGGCCGCCCCTTCAACGCTGAGGAAAACGCGATACGTTTTGACCAGCAGCGCGGTGCAGCTCGCATGCTCAATTCACTCAACCTTATTCTCCTTGGCAATCAGAAGGTTAAGAACAACATTAATAAGTTCTATAAATAACCCTCTCTTTCCATCATTATCACATTAACACACAGGTCTCCGTTGCTTCGGGCAACGGAGACCTGTGATTTTTTATACAATTATCTCTGTCTCTTATCTCTATAAATCCCTCTCTACAGTGCGTTTTTCTAATCTAAAAGGGACGTGCGATTACGTGCCATCCGGCTTTACGGATAGCATTTTTTCAGTGTGTACCAATGGTACCGGCAGCGGAGTTGGGAATCAGGGAATTTTAGCGGGTTTCAGTGGACAGTTCGCGCGCCTTTGCAGCGTCGGCGGCAAGCTGTTCTTTAAGCTTGGTGGTGGTGGCAAATTTTTTCTCCGGTCGGAGGTATTTGACAAATTCCACTACAATCTCCTCATCGTAGAGGTAACCCACGTAGTCAAGTATATGAGCCTCGATAGATAACTTTCCGAGTCCGTCGGCATCGCTGACGGTGGGACGGAAACCAACATTCACCATAGCTTTGCGGCGGACACCGTCGGGTGTCACCACGAAAGCAGCATATACCCCACCCTTCGGGATGATTGAGGCAGCATCGACAGGAACGAGGTTGGCTGTAGGAAATCCGATGGTGCGTCCGAGGCGATTGCCGTTGACCACTACCCCACGCAAGCTGTAGGGGTGTCCGAGCGCATCGTTAGCCTTCTCAGGCTCTCCTTTGAGCAGGTATCGGCGGATGATTGAAGAGCTGACAGGTGCAGCTGTACCATGATACTCCGGGGCGCTTATCACATCTATGCCAAGTTCCTTGCCTATCGCCTGATACTGGCTGAAATCCTCCAGACGGTCATGCCCAAAGCGGTTGTTGAAACCTAATATGAGGGCATCGATACCGAACTTTTTGTGAAGCATCGACAGAAATTCGCGTGCTGACATGTAGCGTATGCGGTCGTTGAACGAGAGGAGTATGGTATCCTCAATCCCGGCTTCACCGAGATATTTCACACGTTCCTCGAGTGTGGTGAGCAGCCCGGGAGCTTCCAGGGGGCGCACCAACGCCAACGGATGACGCGAGAATGTCACCACCGAAGGCACCAGCCCACGAGCTTTCGCCTCGGCACGTAGATAGTCAATCAGAAATCTGTGTCCCAAGTGCACACCGTCATACATCCCCACCGCTGCTATGCGGCGGCTGTCGCTGTTACTTTTAGTGATGATATCCATAACTGTATCTAATTTAAACAGGCAACTCTCAAGAGCAGAATCGTGACATCAATTCATGCGAGTTACTTAGTGGTAAACGTCCGTTCAGAGGTCAGAGTTCTTGTAACGACCCAAAAGGTCAACAAATTCATCGCCGGGATTGACCACCACGGCCTGGAAACCATAGCGGCGTGCAGCGTCAACATTTGATGGAGAATCGTCGAAGAACAGAGTTTCCTCAGGCTCGATGCCACACATCTTTTCGGCATAATCGAATATGCCTTTGGCCGGTTTGCAGCATTTAGCCTCGTAAGAGGTGACAACACCGTCGAAATAGTCCTTCATCTCGAATCCCTCGCGACGAAACTCGTCAGCAATCTTAGACTCCATCATGATAGGATTGGTGTTGGACAAAAGATATACCGGATAGCGCTTGCGAAGCTCACGCAGGGCCCGCAGACGCTCCACGGGAATGCCTACAAGGAACTGATTGAAAGCTTCGTCAATCTCCGCGTCAGTGACAGGATGGGAGAACAGGGGACGTACACGTTTGTGAAACTCGTCGCCGTCAATCTCACCCGACTCAAGAGCCAGAAAGTCACCTTTCTGACCATACAGACCAAGGAACTCATCGGCATCCTTCATGCCGAGTTCCTGAAAGGCTCTCACACAGCGGCTGCGGTCCAAATCCATTATCACACCGCCCAAATCAAAAAGCAAGTTCTTAATCATACCACAAAGATAATAAAAATCGGGAGATTTTACACCCGAAGAATCAAAGAATACAAGAATTGAACTGATTTGGAGCAACGGCCCTTTGCTGAAACCCACAATTTTTACTAATTTTGCAACTTGATAAAAACAACAGTTAAATTATCACTCTTACAGCGTGGACACTAAATACATATTCGTGACCGGAGGCGTGGTCTCATCCCTTGGCAAAGGGATTATATCATCCTCCCTTGCCTGCCTTCTGAAGGCACGGGGTTACAGAGTAACAATCCAGAAGTTTGACCCGTATATCAACATCGACCCGGGGACTCTCAATCCCTATGAACACGGGGAATGTTACGTGACAGTGGACGGACATGAGGCAGACCTTGACCTCGGACACTACGAACGCTTCACCAACATCCAGACTACCCGCGCAAACAATGTGACCAGCGGCCGGATTTTCCAAAGTGTCATTGACAAAGAACGCCGCGGTGATTATCTCGGCAAGACCGTGCAAATCATCCCTCATGTCACTGATGAAATAAAGCGTAATGTAAAAGCCCTCGGCAACACCGGTAACTTTGACTTCGTAATCACCGAAATCGGCGGTACGGTGGGCGACATCGAATCTCTCCCGTTTCTGGAAGCTGTGCGTCAGCTCCGTTGGGAACTTGAGGACAACTGTGTGTGCGTACACCTCACCTATGTGCCTTACATACACGCAGCCAAGGAGCTGAAGACAAAGCCTACGCAGCACTCTGTAAAGCAGCTGCAGCAACTTGGCATACAGCCCGACATCCTGGTGCTCCGCACCGAGCATGACATACCGGCGGGGATGCGCAAGAAGATAGCACAGTTCTGCAACGTATCGCCCGACGCGGTGGTGCAGAGTGTGGACGCCCCTTCAATCTACGATGTGCCTGTGATGATGCACGAGCAACATCTCGATGAAATCCTGCTCAAAAAGGTAGGGATAGAACCCAAAGGGCAGCCTGATATGATGCCCTGGAAAGAATTCCTCACCAAGATGCACTCAGCCAACACTCCGGTGAAAATCGGTCTGGTAGGCAAATACGTAGAGCTGCAGGACGCCTATAAGTCGATAAACGAGGCTTTATTCCAGGCCGCCACTTACAACGACCATCTTCTGAATCTCAAATATATCCACTCGGAGCGTGTGACACCGGAGAATGTGGAGGAACAGCTCAAAGAGCTCGACGGAGTAATCATAGCCCCGGGATTCGGACAGCGAGGCATAGAAGGCAAGTTTGTGGCGCTCGAATGGTGCCGCACACATGACGTGCCAACCTTCGGGATTTGCCTCGGAATGCAGTGCATGGTAATAGAATTTGCCCGCAATGTGCTGGGACTCAAAGATGCCAACTCGACCGAGATGGCACCACATACACCCCACAATGTCATTGACCTCATGGAGGAGCAGAAATCCATCTCCAATATGGGAGGCACAATGCGTCTGGGAGCCTACGACTGTCACCTCAAGGAGGGTTCGCGCGTGGCAGCCGCCTACGGTAGCACAGACGTGAAGGAGCGCCACCGCCACCGCTTCGAGTTCAACAATGATTACCGTGCCCAATTTGAGGAAGCAGGGATGAAATGCGTAGGGGAGAACCCCGCCACACATCTCGTGGAGGTAGTGGAACTTCCTGACCACCGCTGGTTCATAGGCACCCAGTATCATCCTGAATACTCCTCTACAGTGCTCTCACCCTCACCGCTGTTTCTCGACTTCGTGAAAGCGGCAATCCAGTATAAGAACACAAAAAACAAAGCATAAACAATAACGAATGGATAAAAATTCACTTTCCGGCCTACTGCTCATGGGGCTCGTGATATTCGGGTTCATGTATCTCAACCGCCCGTCGGCTGAGGAACTCGAGCGTCAACGCTTGGAGCGCGAACAGATGGAAGCGCAGGAGCAACAAAAAGCAGCCGAACCGGGGCTTCTTACCCTCGATTCAATCACTCCGGCAGAAATCAACAGTATCACTGCCACAGTGCGTCAACTCGGTCAGACCGACACACTTACAGGCACCACAACCCTCAGTGTCGACAAAGTAAATCTGTCGCTCAACGCCGACAATAGCATCGGCGGCACAGTGGAAGCGTTGGGACAGAGCGTCCCGGTGACCTCTGTAATCAGCAATGACCTTGCAGGATTCAGCGGAAATGTGGCAGCTGCCGCAGTCAAGAATCTCCGCGAGGGTCTCGCTACCGCCGCCCGCTACAAGGGACTGGCACGCCACCTTTCAGGCGACAGCACCACTGTGAAACTCGAGAACAAATATCTGTCGCTCGACCTATCCAACAAGGGTGGTGTAATCTCACGCGCCACATTGCGTGAATATGACAGCTACGATTCAACCAAGGTGACACTTCTCGACCCCGCCACCGATACATACGGCTTCACACTCACATCAGCCACACAGCGCTTCGACACCCGCGAATTCTACTTCACCCCGGTGGTGGAAAACGATTCGACCGTGCTCATGCAGCTCGATATGGGCGACGGTGCGAAGTGGGGTATACGTTACTCACTCCCGAAGGATAGCTATCTGGTAAACATCGACGTGGTGCAGAGCGGTATGGAAGCCGTAATCCCCTCATCGGTAGCCAGCATGGACATGACATGGCATCAGAAGATGCGCCGCTACGAAGCCGGACGTGTGTTTGAGGAACGCAACTCAGCGCTCTACTATATGTTTATAGACGGAGATGTGGAAAACCTCAGCGAAAGCTCTGACAAGAGCAAGGAAATAAACCAGCGCCTCAAGTGGGTGGCTTGCAAAAACCAGTTCTTCTCGGCGGTGCTGATGGCCCGCACCAACTTCTCGGCAGCCAATCTTGAGAGCAAGGTGCTGGAAAATCCCGACTTTATAAAAGAGATGAACCTCGACATGTCGGTGGAGTATTCGGCATCGCTCGCCAACCCGGCATCGTTCGTGATGTACCTCGGACCAAACTCTTACCCTCTGATGAGCGGTATTGAGAAGAATATTTTCCCGGAGGAAAACATGCATCTAAACAAGCTCATACCTCTCGGATGGCCGATTTTCCGCTGGATTAACACACTGATTATCATCCCTGTGTTCTCATTCCTCGGAACTTTCATCTCCAACTACGGTATCATCATCCTGATTCTCACCATCTTCATCAAGATGATACTCTTCCCCTTCACCTACAAGAGCTACATGTCGCAGGCACGTATGCGTCTGTTAGCGCCTGAAATCAAGGCGATTAACGACAAGTATCCCGGTAATGAGAACGCAATGAAACGCCAGCAGGAGACCATGGCACTCTACTCGCGCGCCGGCGCCAACCCGATGTCGGGCTGTCTGCCGCTGCTGCTGCAAATGCCTGTGCTCGTGGCTATGTTCTGGTTCTTCCCCTCGGCAATCGAGCTTCGCGGGGAGTCATTCCTCTGGGCGAAGGACCTTGCCGCCCCCGATGCCATAATCTCGTGGAGCGCCAATATTCCGTTCATTTCAAGCACTTTCGGCAACCATGTGAGCCTCTTCTGCTTGCTTATGACCGTTACCAATATCCTCTACACCCGCATCAACATGCAGAATCAGCCCTCATCCTCAGCTATGCCAGGCATGAAATGGATGATGTATCTGATGCCGGTGATGTTCCTGTTCATCTTCAACAATTACGCTTCAGGTCTAAGCTACTATTACTTCCTGTCGCTCCTCATCACTATCGTGCAGACATACGTGGTACGCAAGTGTGTATCGGAGGATAAGATGCGCGCCAAGATGGCTGAAAACGCCCGTAAACCTAAGAAAAAATCAGGTTTCATGGCTCGTCTTGAGGAAGCTCAGCGCCGTCAGCAAGCTATGCTCAAAGAGCAGCAGAAACAGAAAAATAAGAAGAGATAAGATATAACGCTCTTTAGCCCATAGGCAACCGTCGGGAACCGCAGTGTAATCTGCCAATCCTGACGGTTGCTTTTTTATGCAGCGAACAGATTAAATATGTCTAATATACGACTGTTAAATGCCTCTCTAAATATATCCGCTAAGCATCCTTCGGGAAACTGATAGGGGAGATGTGAGGCTAAAAACAGGTGTGTATTTTTCTGAGTCGTTAAGAATGTACAAATATTCTTAACGACTCTTTTTATATAGCTTTTGAGAGAGTCGGATAGGGCAGTGGTCGTAAAGAAAACAACCGATTAATAATAAGAGTATTAGCAATTCAGAAGGATGCTCCCACAAGAAAAATAGACTAATAAATATGACTTTTAGATGAAAATTTCAGTTAAAAGATGTTTAAATTTTTGGGCTTATCGGTGGTTACCCCTACCTTTGCACCGTTAAAAAAACGGGCAGGAGCGCCGTGGAGGCAATGCCGGAGCCCGCTAAGTTAGTAATTGATAAGTGATTCGCAGACATAAAAGCCCATCGAGGGCAGAATATTAAGAATCACAATCAGAGTTATTTTAATATGAATAAACTAATCATCCCCGCGCTGGCTATTGCCCTCACCGCAGGAGCAGCCCACGCAGAAGGCTATCAAGTCAATTCTCTTTCAGCTAAACAGTTAGGTATGGGTCACACAGGTGTGGCTCTCAAACTCGGCTCCGAAAGCATGTTCTTCAATCCGGCCGGTATGGCATTCATGGATAAGACTCTTGATATCTCAGGTTCATTCACCGGCATAATGCCTACAGCCACCGCCACCACTCCTGACGGCAAAAAGTATGAGACCGACTGCGGAACCTCAACCCCTATTGGTGCACATGCAGCCTTCTCAATCTACGATAACCTCAAGGCCGGTGTGTCGTTCTACACTCCCTATGGCTCGTCAATCAACTGGACTGACAACTGGCCCGGCGCCGTGCTCAACCAGAATGTCAACCTGAAGGTATTCACCATTCAACCCACCATGTCGTGGGCTATCACTCCGAAACTTTCTGTTGGTCTCGGAGCAATGATTTCGTGGGGTACTGTTGACCTGAACAAGGGTCTTGTGACAGCTGAAACCACCGACAAGGCACTCCCTCTGTTCCAGCTCCTCAACCCATCGCTGGCTAACGCACAGCCTTTCGGCACAACCACACCTGCATCTATCAACCTCAATGGTAAGGCAGAGGTGAAAGTGGGCTTCAACGTAGGCGCGATGTATGATATCACCGACCGAATTACCGTCGGTGCTTCATTCCGCTCTAAAATGGCTATGAAGGTAAAGGCAGGCGATGCGAGCGTGAAATATGCCAACGCAGTCGCCCAGGGTATTCTCGGCGAAACCCTTGACCTCATCAATGCCGCCAACTTCACCGCAGAGATGCCCGCTCCCTGGGTGCTTGGGTTGGGAGTGTCGTACAAACCTGTTGACCGCCTCACCCTCGCATTTGACGCACGTCTCACCGGCTGGCATGCCTACAAGCAGCTCGACATCGAATTCCTTGCCGAACAGCTGCAGGGTTATAACCAGAACATTGAGAAGAAATATAAAAACTCATGGTGCTACTCATTGGGTGCACAATATGCCATCACCGACCGTTTGGACGCACGTCTGGGTCTGATGGTAGACACATCGCCTGTAAACAAGAAATACTATAACCCCGAGACACCTGGTATGACCAAGGTTGAGCCTACTATCGGATTCTCATTCCGTCCCACTCCTAAACTCTCAATCGACGTGGCATTCATGTATGTGGCTGGTCTCGGTGTCGACAATGCCTCATGTGAATATACCGACCTCCTCGGAAAAACCATGCTCGGAAAGGCAGCGCAGATTGAAGCGCTCGGTCCAAGCGCCGGTCCGCAGATGCAGGCAGTAGCCCAGGCAATAAAGGCTGCCGGATTCCAGTCAACCGGCACATTCACAGCTGACTACAAGCTCCACGCGCTTGTGCCCTCAATAGGAATCAGCTACAGTTTTTAGAAAAAAGTTTAAGTCAGGTTAATTGTAAAAAGTCTCTAACACACAGGACTTTTCCATCTCCATCAGGCGACAGGATTGCACACCAATCCCGCCGCCTGATTCTTTTTGCAGAGAAGATTGAAAGCCAATCAGGCACAATGAATCTGTGACCTGTAGATAGATAAAATAAGAGGCATAATAGGCAGCTCCCGCCATCGCGCAGGGAGCTGCCTATCTTGATATAAAAAGCTGTTTTTTCAGTTCGATTTATCGTCCGCCTGCCGTTGATGTGTCAACATTGGCATCCGCTTTGATTCGTTCCTAACTCTTCCTATGCTAATGCTATTATTGCAATCAGAAACATCAGAACCGTTATGAGAATGGCTTTCATAATTATAAAAATTTTATGGCAAAGTTACAGTGTTATTTTTTCGCAGGCGGCTCATGTGTGTTTATAATAAATTCGATTGCTTTTTCAAGTTGAGAATCGTTGTCGTTTATTAGGTCCGTTATGGTGTAGTCAACTTCAATGTCAGGTACAATACCAGTTTCTATTATGCCGCTGCCATCAGGATTATAAAATGCCCATGTCGATAATCCGTAACTATACCCATTTGGCAAGTCAAAATATCGCGGATGTGATATTACCCCAACAGTATGAGAACCGACTAATTTGGCTAATTCCAGATTCTTCATTGTCGCAGCAAAATCTTCGGCAGCTGAGCCAGTGTAGCCATCAGTAATAATAACTATTGGACATTTTATTTTTAAAGAATCCGAAATCTGACTGAAATAGCTACCTCCAGTCCGTATTACATCCATAGCTGTTTCTGTGGCATAATCTTTTAATTGCGAAATCTGGCTTCCATACTCTTGAAAAGCGCTGTTAGACACACGGCACTTCATTATGAAAGCAGTGTTCAAATCTTTATCAGCAGGAGCAATGTAGTCGAATATCACGGGATTCCAACTTTCATCTGAACCTCCACGATTTCCTCGAATATCAAAAATTATGCCCTTCGAATTACGGAATAATGGGAGGTTTTCTTTGAAAACCTGATTGACTACTGTAGGCTCTGTAAAAGTTGACATCCGCATATATGCGATATTACTTGGCAACTTTTCAACGTATGCTACTCTATTGTCCTCGGGATGACCCCACTCGTAAGTGTTCAATGCTTGAGATTCAACGCGGTTAAGAGTGAGAGTTTCAGCTTTATGCTCAGGTGTCAGGAATTCCAAAACAACTTCGGTATTTACATCCCCGTTGAGAAACGTATCTAACGACTTGCGGAATCTCCAATCATCGTTTGCAGCGGCAACATAAGGATAGATTTCTGTTTTGAGATAATCCGCAACAGGTTTCCCATCAATATTAATGAGCTGGCTGCCAATGGGGATTTTCTTCGTGTACTGCCTACCGATATTCTTGACATAAACTTTGTTATCGATTCCTATGAATTTAATAGGGATGGTAGCCGTTGGACTGTCAACAAAGAAACGAGTGTGAGCATCGCCAAACTTAGCAAGGAACCGGGTCATTAACTGCGAAAATTCATTCTCAGTTCTGGCATTCATTACCTTTGGCAAGAATTCTTTATACAAGCTGTCGGGATTGGACTGTTCAAAATGTTGCGGGAAAGCGAAGTTATCACGCACATTGCGCCATACAGAGGAGAGGATGTAAATCCTCTCGTCGATGCTTGTATCAGCCTTTATGTGTGGTAAGACAAAAGTCAATGATAGAAAAAGTAGATATAATTTTTTCATAACTAAAAAATTCAAGAGTTATTAGGCAAAGTTACAGCCAATAAAAATAAAAACTCTCAACAAATGTTGAGAGTCAAGGATTTTAACACTGTTTGCTATTATTTTTTGTGGTGGGGCTTGTTTTTTGAACGTGCTCCGGGTTGTTCCCTTAGGTCACCTACTTCGTGGTCAGCCGATGTGCACGACAAGCCCACTCGCGATTTATTGTTAATTCGCAAGCGGCTCAAATGTATAGGTGTGATATTGAACTATATC
>Ga0224747_10217_pt1 | contig 11859 bp, 9 predicted proteins | sample LIM_F_Water_Pos_FD_182999 | JGI IMG/M metagenome (GOLD analysis project Ga0224747, IMG submission 182999) | Enriched cells from gastrointestinal tract of the lab mouse from Pacific Northwest National Laboratory (PNNL), Richland, Washington... | ecosystem: Host-associated > Mammals > Digestive... | reverse complement strand
TGCTCCACATCGCTGTACAGCGACTTCCCGCACTGTTCGATAAGGATCACCCCGTCACATTCCGGCAGTTTCTTCAGCCCTCTGGCATCCTTTAAAAGATTCCCTCCTGTCATCACCTTTATGCCGGGAAGCCTGGAGGACAGCTGGGATACAGCCTCGTCGATATGCGGCTCCGCCGCGCTGCCTATTACCAGCAGGGACCTGGCACCCTCCATGTAGTTGCATATATTGGCGGAGATCAGTCCATACTCTTCATCCTCATTATCGCCGGATGCGCGCCCTTCTAAACCGTTGAGCCACTTATCGATCCTGCCTGCCTTTCCTCCGGCTAAAGGCAGCCTTCCCAGTATCTTTATCTTAAACCGATACTTTAACTCTTTGGCCGAATAAACCTTGTCGCTCATGACAAAGCCGATGCAGACAAAGAACACGGCCATGAAGGCTCCCAGCACGCCGCCGATGACCCCGTACTTTATTCCGCTGCTGACGGGATTGGCCTGCGCCTCGGGGCTCTTTATGTCTTCCAGCTCCTTCTTTTTCTCTTCCAGACTTGCATTCAGCCGGTTCAGCCTGTCCCGCTCCCCGCTCTGCTGGTCCGCCAGAGACAGATCAACTTTGGAGCTGACGCTGTTGCTGATCTCTTTTACCGTATGCAAAGCGATGCCCGATCGGATCCGATCCTGAAACAGCTCCATACCGTCCAGAAGCTGTGTAAGAAGTTTCCTGGCCTCCTCCTCATCCTTATGCCTTACCTGAATTGTCAGCAGATTATCCTGCATGATATAGTGATTATCTTTCTGGTTGCGGATCGTAAATCCGTTATCCCTATTCTGTACGGTCATAAGATCATCCAGACGGTAATAGTCATCCAGACCGATGGTTACGGTTATAAGCTCCTGAAGATACCGCTCCTCCATGCCCATATCGGCCCCTATCTCTGACAGGAGTTCCCCGCTGGTCAGAGCCGACTGGTATGCCCTCATAACCGTGGCCGTAAGATTATCCGTCCCGTATTCGCTGTCCCCGCTTTTATCAGTCTCCACAAAAAGCTCAGCTTTTGCCTCCCATACATCGTAGGGGCTCGTATTCATCAGGATGGAATCCTCCACGTACTTCTGCTGATTAACAATGTCGCTGGTCAGATTATCGATCTCCCTGTTGCAGATCTCCAGCTTCTGTTCATACTCCTCCAGGGCCGCTGCATAGCTGTCGTCCTCATCCCCGGCGCTATTCAGGCTTCTCTGTGCGGACACAGCCTTAAATCCGCCCAGAAGCAGCGCCAGCACCACTGCCGCCGCCAAAATCGGCCTCCACTTGCGCAGAACTGCGAACATAAGCTCTTTCAGATCTATCTCCCGCTCGTATGTATTCTCATAGTCCATAGTTCTTATCTCCTCTGCATTTTACTTTCACAAAGCCCTCTGCACACATCAGCAGGCTTTCCCATTATACCACAGTTTTTTCTATAATGTATTACTTTTATATTATTTTTTCAAATTTCTCCGCCGTCAAACCATGCGGTTCATGTACGACTTCTTCTGCTCCATATTGCTGTGCACATAGATATCCATGGTGATCTTCACGGACGAGTGCCCCAGAATCTCCGACAGCGCCTTGCTGTCAAATCCGTTTTCGATCCACCTGGAGGCAAATGCGTGGCGGAGCGCGTGAATATTGATTTCCGGAATGCTTCGTCTTCTGAGAAGATTCTTAAACCGTCTCTGAACTCCTCTGGGCTCCATGCATCTAACCGTTCCGCTTATGATGTAACAGGCTCCGTCCCTCTTGTATCTCAGCATTTTTAAAATAAGAAAATCCGGAAGAGGTATCTCCCGGAGCGATGTCCCCGTTTTTGGGGTTCCTATGTATACGATTGTCCTGGGCAGACTCTCCTCTGTGTCGGATTTCAGGGGTCTGCACACGCCTCGGCTCATCTCCGGATTGCGGATCCTGGATACCGTGCGGTTAATCTGCAGCGTTCCGCTGGTCCAGTTTACATCCTTCCACTGAAGCCCGCACAGTTCTCCCACCCGAATCCCCGTACAGATCGAAATCAGCAGCCCCAGCTCAAACACATCATCCGATTCCTCCAGATACCGCAGCAGCCTGGCCGAATCCTCCTGCTCAAACATCTTTGTACTTGACCTTTTGTATCTGGGTATATGGTAGCGGAGTCTCTCCCCCGGCTCTATCCCCATATCCTCCCCCATCTGAATGATCCCTTTCAGCAAAAACATGATCAGTCTCATCGTGTTCCAGGATAAATCCTGATCCTGCTTTTCCTGTAAAAACCGGTCCAGCACCTCATTGCTCAGCTTCGCCACCAGGTGCGCCCCCAATTCCGGCAGAATGTGCTTCTCTATCATGGTAGTATAGACTCCGTATGTGGAGGGTTTTACCTGATAGCGGACAGTGTCCGCCCACTGAACACACAGTTCCGAAAGCTTCTTTTCGTTTGTCATGGTTCCATCTCCTTTGCTGTTTGATAGGCCTATCATAGCAAAGAGATGGAAACCACCCCTTCATATTCAGCGCCGCTTTCCTGTCTCCTTCCAAATTTTTGTGTATTTTTTTAAATTTCTCACCATATAAAACGAAAAGAAGTAAACCGACTGAGGCAGCGGCAGCCCGATATGGCGGTACACTCTCCAGTGCATTAGAGCCGCCTTCCCTTTATTGCCGGACTTGGAGGCCCCGCTGACCCGATAAATCAGAAGCGGCTCGTTGACTCCTTTTGCCGTTATCGCTTCATGCTTCAGTACCTTCAGCCATACTGCATAGTCCTCATGCATATCCCCCGGCATCATAGGGTATCTGACCATCAGGGCCTTTTCGGCCAGGACCGAGGAGCAGGAGATGACATTCTGTTTCAGCAGCCCGCGAAATCCCACTTCCTCCGGAACCTCCATCCGATAATCCAGCCGTTCTCCATCCTGGTCCATGAAGGCGGAACCGGTGAAAATAAGCCTGGCATCCGTCCTTTCTGCCAGCTGCACCTGCCGCTCCAGCTTCTCCCTCTCCCAGGCGTCGTCACTGTCCAGGAATGCAATCCACTCTCCCCGGGCCATGGAGACGCCCAGGTTGCGCGTCTTTGCCACCCCCAGATTCCCGTCGTTCTCCATGTACCGGATTCGCGTATCCTGTTCGGCCAGTTCCAGAACCCTCTGCCGCGTATCATCCTTCGATCTGTCGTTGAGCACAATAAGCTCCCACTGCCGGAAACTCTGGGCCATAACGGATTCAATAGCCTGCCTGATGGTCTTCTCCGCATTGTAGGCCGGCATTATCACACTTATGAGCATATCAGATTCCCTCCGTACTTTCCGGTGTCAGCACGATCTTCACCGTCAGAAGCAGCAGCTTCAAATCCAGCCACAGGGAATAATGTTCAATATAGTAGAGATCCAGTTTCAGTTTATCGTAGGGAACCGTATTGTATTTCCCGTAAATCTGGGCGTAGCCCGTAAGCCCCGCCTTCACCTTCATGCGGTACGGAAACTCCGGCAGATTCTCCTTATATTCCTCTATGATCTCCGGCCTTTCGGGCCTGGGACCCACAAAGGACATATCTCCCCTGATGATGTTAAACAGCTGAGGGAGCTCGTCCACCCTCACCTTACGGATGAAAAAACCTACGGGGGTAATCCGGGTGTCCCTCTTTTGTGCCAGCCTGGCCACTCCATCCTTCTCCGCGTCCACCCTCATGCTTCTGAACTTATAGATATAGAATGATTCCCCAAAAAGGCTGCACCTTATCTGCTTATACAGGACGGGTCCTCCGTCGTAGAGTTTGATGGCCAGTGCCGTAATCGCCATGACCGGCGACGTCACCACCAGGATCAGCAGTGCAATGCCGATATCCATCAGCCGCTTCACAGCCATCTGATCCAGTGTCAGCGCATTGCTCCGGTTCAAAAACAGCGGTGTATCAAAAAAATGCATGATCTCCGATCCGGACAGCAGAATGTCCGAAATGCTTGGCATCGTGTAAATTCGGATCCGATGTCCGTAGCACTCCTTCAGAATATCGTTTCTGATAAAATTGGGGACATCCCACAGTATGACCGTATCATACACCAGAAGCTTCTGCCGGATCTTATCCGGCTCCTCCTCCGCGTTGAGACTCTCCGCGATTAAAAATTTATCTTTTCGCTCCGCAATCTTGTTCCGGGCCTCCCCATCCTTATCCCTTCCGTATATGAGAAGCACCCGGTGAGGCGGAAAAAGTTTTCTGTACACCACCATGGACAGCATGGTCCATATGAGCATAAAACCGATCTCCCTGGCCGTGGTTATCAAAATAGGCGTCACCGACAAAAAATGGTACGCCAGGAGAACGACCTCCACATAGAAGACCACATTGGCGCAGATGATTGCCACCACCTGGGAAAGCAGCACGTCAAACTGTTTCAGATATCCGATCTTCAGTCCGCCATATACATGGGTAAAAAACATGAGGGCGACCATATACAGGGTCATAATATACCAGTGCCCTCTCGTCCAGAACGGAATCCTGATGTAGGGGTTATAGTACTCTTTCCAGGTCGCCGTCATCAGCATAGTCTGTATGAATATGTGAACGCCCGAAACCATCAAAGAATAGAGACGGCGTTTTATTTCTTGTATGTTCAACGAATTTCCTCTTTCTCCTTGTATTTTCAGCTGCTGCAAATCATCGCGGTTCACAGATTCCCTGTGGACATAACCGCGGATCCTCACAGTTTTCCGGCCAGCCTCAAAAGAAACGCGCCGGGAAAGGCAGCCATTATCTCCGCCCGGGAAGCCGGAATCTCCCCGAAAGGATTTCTTTTCAGCTTCCAGCAGAAGCAGACGGCATGGGCCACGTATTTGTACCGCAGTACGGACGCGGAAGAGTCCTGGATTCGCTGCTGATAGTACAGCAGCCAGCCCTTGGGATTGTTCTCCCTCAGTTTGTCCACAGACCGGGTCAGACCATCGCCGCGGTACTCACAGATGGTCAGCACTTTCGTGAAAATATGCATTGCATACTGCCGGTCAATCAGGTCAAAAGCCACAGCTTCCGGAATAAATTTTTCATCCTCAAACACGGGAAACGGATACCGTGACAGAATATCGGTCCTGTATACCAGTGTAGTCTCCCCAAAAAACCCTTTCCGATACAGTTCGCTGACAGAGGCACTGCCACTGCAGGGAAACGTTTCTCCGAACATGGTGTGATGCGGATCCCTCCCTCTGTAAGCTACAATCCCTGCCAGGTGTTCCTTCTCCTTCAGAGATTCCCACTCTTCCAGAATGCTCTCCACCCCATCGTCCACCAAATAGTCATCGGAGTCGATACAGGTAAACAGTTCGGTGGGGCACAGACTCACGCCCGCATTATGGGCGCGCATCTTTCCGCCGTTTTGCTGAAAGTGGTATTGGATGGGGATCCTTGCCTCCTCTATCCACGACTGCACCATCTCTCCGGTGCCGTCATCGGAACCGTCGTCCACAATCAGCCAGATAAAATCCCTGCTGGTCTGGCGGCACAGCGCCTCGTAAGCCTTTGGAAGAATATATCTACGGTTGTAGGTAGGCGTAAAAACCGTAAGTTTAGCCATATTCTCTACCTTTCTTTTAATTTGGCGCAGATCCTCTTTACCGTCCATTTAAACCCGTACATGTATAAAGCGCCGTACAGACGCAGGGGCGGGAATCTTAAGATCCACTCTCCCCTCTTAACCCCGAACCGCTTTCTGGTCCGCTTCTCGAATCCATGCCATCTCTTCTGTCTCTCTGTCTTCCATCCCCCTGCAAAGTGATGGACTGAGTAGGTGGTGCTGTCGGCAAATATCTCCCCGGTCTCATAAGACTTGGCCGTAAAATAGCTGCAGGGATACAGATCCCCCTTATACCCGGCCCTTGTCAGACAGGTGTACATGATCTCAGGCAGCGTGATCACCGGCAGAGTCCCGTCCGGATTTACAAAATGTCTCCCGTCGTAATAGTCCAGACATGCCTTTATAAACGGATTGCCTTTTTCGGCGCCGAACACTCCGGCCTCAATCCGATCCTTCTGAGGATTTTCATAGGCCAGCATAAGAGGCGCATCCAAAAGGGGGGCAAAATCTTTTTTTACCTCGATATCCATATCAAGATAGATTCCTCCCATCGTGTATATGGCGTACAAGCGCACGACGTCGGCCGCCGTAGCATACCGTTTTCTCTCAAATGCCTCCTTTGCCCAGAAAGATGAATTTATGTCAAAAGATTCCAGCGTCCATTTTTTAAATTCATAGTCCGGCAGCTTCTGTCTCCAACCGTCCATATATCTCTGAAATTCCTCTGGTATCGGGTCCCCGCTGAGCCAGCAATAGTGTATGATTTTAGGGATCATTCTGTCCGTTCTCCTTTTTATTCCCCTGCACCGGTTGATAAATATACCGTTTCCTGCTATATTTAAAGAATTAATATTCCTTTTAGATTATAATACCATTGTACGGAAAAAGCAAATGGATTGGAAAGGTAAGGTAGACAAACGAATATATGAAAGAATTAAAACGACTGGCAAAGGCCACCGGAATCTATTTTCTGGGGACTGTGGGAACGAAGCTGATTTCCTTCCTGCTCCTTCCCCTGTACACCGCGTACCTGCTGCCCAGCCAATACGGGCAGTACGATGTCAACATCACCTATGCACTGCTGTTCTCCTCCGTCTGTTTTTTGGACATCTGGACCGGAATTATGAAATATATGTTTGAATCGGATGACAGCGCAAGGCAGTCGGGCGTCGTCTACAGCGGCATAGCGATTTTCCTGACCTCCTCCGCGATTTATATCGCTCTGATCACGTGTTTCGAATGGTTTATGGATATCGAATACCCTATGGGTGTTACCGCCTACGGTTTTTTTTTATGTTTGCAGAATCTCTACGGATATCTGGCCAGGGCATACGGGAAAAACATACTGTTTATTATTTCGGGGCTGGTATCAACCACATGCAACGCAGCTCTGAACATTTTGCTGCTGGTGGCGCTTAAGTGGGACTACCGGGCTCTTTATGTCTCTTTCGCCGCCGGAGTGCTGGCGCAGTGTGTCATTTTGGAGGCCAACATCCGGATTTTCCCCCGCTTCAGGAAGGAATACCTGGATAAAAACACCATAAAATCCCTGCTGCGATTTTCGCTTCCCCTCTGCATCAACTCCCTGTGCTACTGGATGCTGACAGGCTACAATAAGATTATCATTGAGGAGAAGATCGACACCGCTGCCAACGGGTACTATGCGGTAGCCTCCAAATTCGGAGGGATTCTCATCCTGGTATCGTCCTGTTTCTCCATGGCCTGGCAGGAGCTGGCATACCGGAAATACGACAGAGACAAAAGCACAGGCCAATTCTACTCCTATGCCACGAATCTCTATATAAAAGTGCTGTTTGGCGGTTTTTTTGTCATGCTTCCGGTTATCTATCTTATGTTCCCTTATCTGGTAGACGACGGCTATGATGCGGCACGCCCTCTGGTCCCCATCAATATGCTGGCAACCCTGGCGGGTATCCTGTTTATCTTCCTGGGGAATATTATCAGCACCTACAAAAAGAATAATATTGTATTTATCTCCACCCTGGCAGCCAGCGTTGTAAATGTGCTTCTCCTCCACATTCTGGTTCCTGCAGTCGGCGCTCAGGCCGCCAACATTGCGCTGCTGGCAGGATATCTGGTAAGCGACGCCCTGCGGATCCGCATGATTGCCGGGCTGATAGACTACCGTCTGGACTGGAAGATGTTTTTGTATCTTATTCCGTTTACGGCAGTCGTTCTCCTGGGATACTGGTTCGGACAGACGGGGGACAATCTGATCCTCGTCTTTGCCGGCATGATCGCAGGTATCTGGAGCCTGTGGCCCGCCCTGGAGCCGCTTCTTTCCGGAATAAGAAATATGGGACAAGGCCGCTGACATTCCTTGTCTTTTCCATATGATAATGTTATAATAATGTGCGAATTTCCGCAGAAAGTTTTATGTTTATTAAGATTGGAGACCTATTGTGACTTTAGATGTTTTGCTGTCAGCCATGCATTTGAAAGATTACCATTATATTAACTCTCTGAATATTATCGGCAGCTGTGTCATTGTCAACCAGTGCGACCGCACGGGCAGAGAGACCGTCGTTGATAACGGTCGGAATATTACCTATATCGAGACGACTGAGCGGGGATTGAGCAAAAGCCGGAATATGGCTATGGACCACGCTTCAGCCGATATCTGCATATTCTGTGACAATGATGTGGAATATGTAAAGGATTATCAGCAAATTATTCTGGAGGAATATGAGAAGCACCCTGAATACGACATGATTGTCTTCCATGTAGAATCGGAGATCAATCCTGTCCCATGCTATCCCTCCCCCCGCAGCATCACCTATCTCACAAGCGGACGGATCATCTCCTATGAGATTTCCTTTAAGCGGGACAGCGTAAAAGGCATCCGGATGAATGAGCGGATCGGAGCCGGAACCAGATACCGGATGGGTGAGGAAAATGCTTTCCTGTATGAATGTCTCAGACAGGGATTGAAGATCTATTACGTTCCCAGGCAGATTGCCCGGCTACGCTATGAGCCCTCCACCTGGTACAGCGGTTTCAATAAAGATTTTTTTATTGCCCGCGGAGCCAGTTTTCACGCGATGACGTCCCGGTATTCACTGCTTCTGGTCGCTCAGTACGCTGTCCGCAAACATAAACTGTACCGTAAAAACGTGTCCTTTTTCCAGGCAGTGCGGTATATGCTGGAAGGAAGAGATTCCTACAGACGCGGATACTGATAAATTTTTTCAAAGGAGAATTAATATGAATCGTCAGAAACTGCACAGTCTCATTGACTGGTGTGCTATTATACTTTTCCTCTTCTGTGTCTTCGGCACCACTACCATCCCCTTTTTGTGGGACAGAGTCTTTAATATTGCGCCCTTTATCATGTTCGGCGCCCTGGGCCTTCTGCTTTTGAACAATGTTTCTATCCCGGAGCTTCTCCGCAGAAAGGACAGGGAGTTTTTCATCATGGCCGGCGGCGTTGTCCTCAGTCTGGTCAACCTGTTTCTGGTCCGTTCCCGAATGGGGGCCTTTTTTACCATTGCCGACTTTTTCCTGATTCTTTATCTGGCCGACAAGCTTCACTTTGACCGGATCCAGCTGGGTGTTATTGTCTCTGTCTGTTTTCTCATCTGGCTTTACTGGCAGTTTATCAACAGAGATATCTTCTCGTCATCCCGTTTCAACACCAACACGCCGCCTATCTTTATGCTGGCCTTTTTCTGTGTTTTTATATGTTACTTCTTCGGTCTTTTGTCCAGGCGCGGCAGGATGCCCGGATGGGGATACCATGTAATCGCTGTTGTATTTGTCCTTCTTCTGGGCAAAAGAGCCATGGATTTCCGCTGCCGCGGGGTTCTGGCGGCCCTGGCCACATGGGTCTTCACCTACTTTTTCCTTCCAAAGCACAAGCGGACTATCCCTCTTGTCATCGGGTTCAGTCTTTTGTTCGCCGCCGTGTATGTCCTTCTGTGGAAAACCGGCGCCTCAACCGGAATTATAATCTTCGGAAAGAGATTTGCCAGCGGCAGGGACCGCATCTGGTATGAGTTTTTCAGGGCTTTCGTCCATCACCCCATTACAGGTATCGGTTCCGATTTTGCGGTGATGCTTCCGGATCTGCCTGAACGTCTGCGAATCGCCCACAACGCCCTTTTGGATCTGCTCTTTGTCCATGGCATCCCGGTCTTTCTGCTGGTACTCTATCTGATGTACAGCCAAATCAGTGAGATGATAGCCGTTTCCTTTGGCCCTGTAAGAGCCGCATGTCTGGCCTCTGTGTACGCCAGCCTGGCCATAGGAACCTTTGAGAATATTTACATTTTGTCCCCGTATAATATGCTGTTCATGATGATCTTCCTTATGGCTCACACATTCGCCTCCAGGCAGGAAGTTCTCCATGAAGCGCCAAACTCATGAGGAGGGATTTTCATGAATACAAAAAAATATGGCCCTGTTATTGACTGGTTTGTGATTTCAGTTTTTCTTATAACCGTCGTCTTAACTACCACCGTGGACCGTTTATGGGAAAAGTTCACCTATATCGCCCCGATTCCCGTGTTTTTTGCGCTGTGCCTTCTGCTCTTGAACCACGTCTCCGTCCGGGACTGTCTTAAGACCAGAGAAAAGGAGTTTATTCTCCTGTGCGTGGGGATCATTCTCAGCGGCGTCAATATAATTCTCATTCGTTCCAACATTGGCGCCTTTTTTACCATTACCAATTTTCTTCTGTTCCTGTACCTGGCAGATAAAGTCCGTTTTAGCAAGGCTCAGCTGACACTTATAGCCGCCGTCTCTCTGCTTATTCTCTTTTACTGGCTTTTTATTAACAGGGAGATCTACGGCAATGTAGCCACCAACCCTAACCGGGCGTCCCTGTTTATTTTCATCCATTTCTGTGTCTTTGTGTGCTTCCTTGTCTGCTTTCTCCCCTCTCTCCAGGCGTCCAAACGGCTTCGCTCTGTAGTCCTTTTGCTGATAGCCTGCGGGGTTGGGGCACGCGTTCTTTCCCTCCACTGCCGGGGAGTCTTTCTCGCGGTTATCGTGTGGGCAGGTACGTATTATGTCCTTCCAAAAAAGAAATTCACGGTTTCCCTCGTCATAAGCGTCAGCCTTCTGATACCTGTCGTGTATCTCATCCTGTGGAAATCCGGCATTTTCGACGGAGTAGTGGTCTATGGCAAAAACGTTAACAGCGGGCGGAATGTCATATGGTACGAGTTCCTAAAGGTTTTCATCCGCTACCCCATCACGGGCATCGGCTCTGACTTCGACCGGATGCTCCCGGATCTCTATGCCAAGGATACCCACCATGCCCTTTTGGATCTTCTGTTTGTTCACGGTATACCTGTTTTCATGATCGTCCTTTGTCTCATGTACAGGCGTATCCGCAGAGTCGTCACCGCCTTTGAAGGGCCTGTGCAATGTGTCTGTATTGCCTCCATATACGGAATTCTCTCTGCCGGGTCATTCGAAAACTTTTACATCGTATCTCCCTGCAATATGCTGTTTTTGATGATTTTTGTCATGTGCAACAGCATAAGCACCTCAGATATTCAACCGAAAACCGTCCCCTGATTATCACGGGACAGATAAAAGGGGCTGTTTGCCCCTTTTTGTTATTCTGATATTATTCCGACTTGTCTGGCTGTCCGTTCTCCTGCATTTCCTTCAGAAGTTTATCCACGCTGGTCAATTTTACGCAGAGGGCAAACAGTTCCATAGCCAGCCGCAGATCATCCAGCGGCGGATAGGAAGGCGCAATCCTTATGTTGCTGTCACGGGGATCCTTTCCGTAGGGGAAAGTGGCTCCCGCTTTGGTCATAATCAGACCCGCTTTCTTACATCTGGACACGATGGTCTTGGCACATCCGTCCAGAGAGTCAAAGGACATAAAGTATCCGCCTCTGGGTGTGGTCCATGTACCGATTCCAAGCCCGTCCAGCTCCTTCTTCAGGATCTCGTCCACAGCCTCGAACTTCGGCCGCAGAATGTCCGCATGATACCTCATATGCACCATCATGCCATGGATACCGCCGAAAAACCGCACATGTCTCAGCTGATTCACTTTGTCGTGTCCGATGGTCTGAATCCTCAGCTGCTTTGTAATATCCACCAAATTGTTCTGAGACGCTGCAATCGCCGCAATTCCGGACCCAGGGAAACTGATCTTTGATGTGGACGCAAACTTGTACGCCAAATCCGGGTTGCCGGCCCGCTTGCAGGCTGCCAGAATCTCCAGGATATGATCCTGCTCCCAGTCGTACAGGTGATGAATCGTGTATGCATTGTCCCAGTAGATCCGGAAATC
>Ga0224747_10215_pt1 | contig 11880 bp, 6 predicted proteins | sample LIM_F_Water_Pos_FD_182999 | JGI IMG/M metagenome (GOLD analysis project Ga0224747, IMG submission 182999) | Enriched cells from gastrointestinal tract of the lab mouse from Pacific Northwest National Laboratory (PNNL), Richland, Washington... | ecosystem: Host-associated > Mammals > Digestive... | reverse complement strand
GGTCACGTTCTATGCGGACGACGAAGCGGTCAAAACGATAGAGTGTCCTTACGGCGGTATGGTTTCGACCGGCATGTATCCGGAGATTCCGGTCAAAGAGGGATTTTATGCGGACTGGGACACCAAGGAATTAATAGACGTTACACAGGACGAAGATGTTACTGCAGAATATGTGCGTTATCAGACGACCATCGCTTCAGAGCGGACAAGGCCCGGCGCGCAGTCAATACTTCTTGTTGATGGGATGTTTGCTAAGGAAGCGGTATTGGAACTTACCGATCTTGGTGTCGATGGCGTTGCTCTGGAAGATGGGACGGAGCACTGGAAAGTCAGCTTTACGGGAGACGGCAGACGTGAACACCAATTCCGCTATCAGGCGCCGCAGGGAGAAACAGAGGGGGTAAGCATTTATATAAAGAGCGGCAGTGACTGGCGTGAGGCAGAGACCGGCATGATGGGAATCTATCATTTGTTCACTGCAGAAGGAACCGATCTGGAGATTGCCGTCTGTGTGCATGAAAAAGGTGTTACGGATTATCTAGTTTACATAATTCCTGTAACAGCGCTTCTTGCAGTGATGATCGTAGTGACCTTCGGGAAAGTAAAAAAGAAAAAGGCAATGAGACAGATGGAGAACCGTTCGGAGAAAATCTCGGAAAATCCCGCGGAGAAAAATGTTTCAAGAACAGATAAGGAAGGAGAGAAGTAGAAGCGGGCAAAACCGGATAGAAAGGCAAAATGAGGGACAGCCGCTGTGACTGTCCCTGTTGTTGTTACTATGAAAATTATGCCTGCTTTTCCAGTACCGGCATATAATCGATCGGCGCATCTACGCTGATCGTGCAGCCTCCGTCGAAGATTTCTCCGGTGGAAGTGAGTTTCCATTTTCCGGCCGGAAGATAGACGTCGCGCTTCCATTCGTTCAGATGCAGGATGGGCGCGATCAGATATTTATTGCCGAACATATACTGATCCTGCAGCTCCCAGCATTTTTCGTCTTCCGGGAATTCGTAGAACATTGCCCGCAGAAGAGGAGAGCCGTTCGTATGCGCTTCTTCATATAATGAGCGGATATAATCGTGCATGGAGATACGGATATCATAATATTTTTTCATGATAGCGTAATTGTCCTCGCCGTAGCTCCAGAGCTCGTTCGGCTGGCCGGTATGGAGATAGCCGCCCCCCCAGTCTCTTTCATCAAGCGGCGGGATATTGTAAGGCCCCCTGTCGCCATGCATGCGAAGCACGGGAGAGTATACCGCAAACTGATACCAGCGGATCAGAAGCTGTCTGAAATCTTCGTCATTTACATCATCGGTCATGAAACCGCCGATATCCGTCGTCCACCAGGGAATGCCGGCAAGTCCCATATTCAGTCCGCACTGGATCTGATCGGCAAAAGCTTCAAACGTACTCGGTACATCGCCGGACCAGACAACATTACCGTATTTCTGGGAACCTGCCCATGCGCAGCGGAGCAGATTGACAACATTTTTGCCTTCTTCTTTTGCCATTTCATCATAGAAGGCACGGCTGAACATCTGCGGATACATGTTGCTGACAGAAAGAGCAGGGCCGTTATAGTAACGGTAATTTTCAAAATCATATACGCCGTAGTCCGGTTCGGAATTGTCTAACCAGAAAGCGTCGATACCGTAATCGTAATAATTTTTCTTACATACTTCCCATATATATTTTCTCGTTTCCGGATTAAAAGGATCGATCTCCACACAATCTCCCTGATAATCATAAGTCTGTGCCGCGCCGCGCTCTGTTCTGATGAGCAGTCCGCGTTCCATCATGGGGCCGAAGTTTTCGCTCTTACGGTCAACGGAAGGCCATACCGATACGATGACTTTGATGCCCATTGCATGCAGTTCATCGACCATGGCTTTCGGATCGGGCCAGTACTTTTTGTCAAATTTCCAGTCGCCCTGCAGGGTCCAGTGGAAGAAGTCAATGACGATCTGATCGATCTTAATGCCTTCTTTCTGGTACTGGCGCGCTACGCTCAATACTTCATCCTGCGTTCTGTAGCGCAGTTTACACTGCCATAGTCCCATCAGGTCTTCCGGGAACATTGCCGCATTTTTCACATTGCCGGCAGCATCTCTTGTCTGGTCCAGCATTCCGTTTTGTTTACCTGCTTCGTCCATAACATAATCCAGACGGTTAATGGCCTCATTGGCGGAGCTTACCATACCGTCCGTCCATGCCACGGTCTGATCCGCCAGATAGGCGGTATCGTCCAGCGCTTTATCCGCAAAATCCTGAATGACCGAAAGCCTGCCATATACTGCATCGGACTCCGTCCCCGCATCATCCAGCATCCGGCCTGCCAGATCGTGCATGATATCAATGTTTTCCGCAAGCTGGTATGCAATGTCCTTGGAAAGGTCGATCGCCACATACGGTTCCGTCTGACCGGCGATGCCGCCGACGTCTTTACGCCCGCATACAAGTCCTTTATTCTCACAGAAATAGACATATCCTGACTGTCGTCCTACGATACCTCCCGCATTATAACCGACATGTTCATACCCTATGGAACCGTTATTGGTGCAAAGCTGTATGATACCGGTAGAAAGTCCCGCGATACCGCCCGAATCGATCGTATTACTATTGAGCGACGCCTCTTTTTCATCCTGTCCGCCGCTTTCGCCGGATTCTAACAAATCGGCAGTATACTGGGAAAGTTCGTTGATATCTTCTATTGCTTTTTCCTGCTCTTTTCCTGAAATATTGACATCGGAATCATTCGTACAGCCTGCCACATTCCCCATATTATCGCCGACGATGCCGCCTGTGTAATGCGCGCCCGTTACCTTGCCGCTGCACACGCAGTTTAGCAGTACGCCGCTTATCTCATTCAACCCTGCAATACCGCCGACATAATCCTTTCCTTCCACAACGCCATCGAAGCGGCAGTTTAGAATGATCCCCCGGTTATCACCGACGATGCCTCCGACTATGATCTGACTGCCGGAAGGTTTCACGCTTCCTTTCACATTCAGATCCACGATCACGGCGCTTCTTTGCGTCTCGCAGAAAAGTCCCGTATACGACACGGCATCCCGTATGGACAGTCCGCTTATCGTATGTCCCTGTCCGTCAAAATAGCCGCCAAAGGTAGGGACCGACACAAAGTCACTGCCTGTCAGATCCAAATCGGCCGTCAGATATACTTTTTTATTGAAAGACCATGTATCCAACCAGCAGTCTTTGGAAAAATTCTGAAGATCCTCTACGGAATCTATGTAAATTTCCTGCCACTGCGTTTCCTCATCTTCATAAGAAGCCAGTGTCTCCTTGGCATCCTCCAGCGTAACAATTTCTTCTTCCAGCCCATCCGTCTTATTCGCTTCTCCACTCTCTCCTGTCCCCGCACCGCTTTCTTCTGCCCTTATCTCCGTGACCGGCGCCAACACAGCACACGGCAGAAGAAACGCCGCTATGATAAAAGAAGTTATTCTTTTCTTACGCATATCCCTTTGCCTCCCTGTCTGCGGTCTGTTCTTTCGTTTCTTCATTGATCTCATCCGTAAACTTCCGGTATTCTTCCTCCGTAAGCTCCGTCACGTCTCCGGCTTCCACATAAGCGCTCACGTTGCCTCTTACGATCGCCTTCATCGTACCGGTCACTGTACCCTCGATCCTGCCGCGCACAAGTCCATCCACCTTCATAAGGCCCGTGACATTCCTTGTACGGATCGGCATATTCATGACAAACGCAGTCTTTTCTATGATCGTATCCCCGACAAGTAATATCTGCGGCAGTACAAACATCGTAATAAAAATTGAAATCAATGTACCGCGTCCCAGACACTTTCCGATGCCGAAGATCGCTACATCAGAAGTCAGCCTGCCGATCAGAATACCCGCTACCGCAAGCATCGTACCGGAAGTAATGATCGTCGGAAAGGATAAATTCATTGTATCAATAATAGATTCTTTCCTGCCCATCGTCTTTCTTAAATCCGTATAGCGGCTTGCGATAACGATTGCATAATCGATATTGGCTCCCATCTGGATCGAGCTGACGATCAGATATCCCAGGAAGAACAGACTGTCATGCTGCAGCGACGGCACCGAGAAATTGATCCAGATACTTCCCTGAATGACCGCGATCAAAAGCACCGGCATACCGGCTGACTTAAAGGTAAACAGCAGCACCACCAAAACAACTAATATGGAAACAACATTAACGACCATATTGTCACGGGAAAAAGTCTTCTGCAGATCATACTGGCTGACCGATTCCCCGCAGACAAGCACTGTACCATCATAATATTTCCCCGCGATCTCATGCATCCTGTCGATAAAGGCAAATGTTTCCGCACTTTCCTCCGGCAGCGTCAGATATACAAGCATCCGGCTGTAATTTTCGCCCTGTAACTGATTTTTGGCGAAATTCATCTGTCTGTAGGCATCATCCAGCGTTTCCTGCAATTCATCATCCAATGTGACATATCCTTCTTCCACTTCCTCATATACGAACATAAACATATCAATGAGCGGCACCTGATAATCAGACAGTCCGTTGACCACCTTCGCATAATCTTCATCATTTACGGCATAAGCCGTATAAATCAGCTCTGCCGCCTCATAATCCAGATCGATCAGCTCCGAAAACTGTCTCGGCGTCAGCTTATCCGTCAAATGGCAGCCATCCATAGCTTCGATATTGGCAAGTCCCATCGTATGATCCACCTCAGCGCACAGATCCAGCTCCCGCAGCAGTGCTTTCTCGGCATCATAATCTCCCGCCGGCACGATAAGCGCCACCATATTAGAGGAACCGAAATTCGTCTCCTGCATCTCTTCCGCCTTCTGTACACTGTTTTGCAGGGGCGGCGTGACCGTACTGTAACCAAACACATACGGACAGTTCTTGGAGATCATATAGCCTGCCGCAATAGCGATCAGAAAAAGCGGCGCTACCACATGTCTGGACGCATACGCAAACTTTCCGACGAGCGGAATGTCCGGTATGAAATTCTTATGTCTGGTCGTATCCATTAATTTCGAAAAAAGCATGATCACGCCCGGCATCAGCAGGAAAACCGCGCACAGACTGAGTAAGATCGCCTTGATCAATACAACGCCAAGATCCGGCCCCATCTGATACTGCATAAACGTCATTGCGATCAAACCGCCGATCGTTGTCAGCGAGCTCCCCGCAATTTCCGGAATGGCTTTGCTGAGTGCAATGATAACGGCCTCTCTCGCTTCATAGGAAGCATGCTCCTCTTTATATCTGTTCAACAGAATAACCGCATAATCTACCGACAACGCAAGCTGTAAGACGATCGTAACGGAATTGGAAACAAAAGAGATCGTTCCCAATAAGAAATTTGTGCCCATCTGAATCACCGCCGCCGATAAAAAGGTGATCAGCAAAACAGGAATCTCCGCATACGCCTGTGTCGTCAATAATAAGACTGACACCACAATGACTGCGACCAACACCGAAATTGTATTCATCTCCTGTCCGATCAGCTCCGACTGCGTATTGCCAAGAGACGTCGTCAGATAATAATCATAATCCGCAAGAAACTCTTTGACTCTATCCAGGGCATCCAGACATACCTCCTCCTTCTCGTCATAATCAAAAGTAATATTGTAATAGGCGGATCCGTTCGTATAGTGTTCCTTAGAATCGTCAAAATCAACGGAAAACACGCCTTCTATTTTTTCCAGCCGTTCACAGACAGTTTCCGCCTGCTCACAGGATACATTGGCCACCATAACGTTACATGTCCCATACGTTATGAATTCCGCTTCCATAAGGTCAAGTCCCTGTCTTGTCTCCGTGGTTCCCGGCAGGTAGAAAGCCATATCGTTCTCCACGCCGACCCAGTTTCTCGATATAATCGAAAAAATAATCAGGAGACCGAAAAGCAGGAAAAAAAGATTTCTCTTATCCACAATAAACCCGCATATTTTCAGCATCGCCTGATTACCGTTTTTCTTTGTATTTAGTTCTTTCTCCATCGTAAAAGCGCCTCCTCATCCTCCACTTATCATGGAATTATAGCATCATGATAAATGGATGACAATGGCAAAATGCCCGTAAACGCTATACAATTCGACCATTTTGTATATCATTGAAAGGGCCCGCAGCCTTGCCGCGGTTTCCCGCTGTTACCCGGTCAGTTTTCCATACTGATACTTCTTCCTCTTTCCGAACAAAAACATCCCCGTCACGATTACTGCCATAGCTTCCGCCGCTGCAGTGGACACCCAGATTCCATCGAGTCCCCAGAAAACAGGCAGGACAAAAATAGCCAGACATTGAAACAAAAACGTACGCATAAAGGAGATCAGCGCAGACGTCATTCCGTCATTCAAAGCCGTAAAAAACGACGAGCCGAAAATGGAAAATCCCGACAATAAAAAGGAAACGGAAAAAATACAAAACGCACGTACCGTTATTTGTAACATGCCATCATCATAGCCGACAAACAGTTTGGAAAGCGGCGCTGCCAGAATCTCTCCCGCGGCAAACATCATTACGGAAAAGATGCCGATCAAATTCATGCTCTTATGCAAAAGTCCTCTCAGTTCACCGTAATTTCCTGCTCCGTAATGATATCCCGTAATCGGTGCGGACCCCACGGAATATCCAAGGAAAACCGCCTGAAATATCAAGCAGACATACATCAGGACGCCGTATGCCGCAACACCCTCTTCTCCGACATATTTCATTAACTGTACGTTGTAGAGCATGTTGACAAGCGACATGGAAATATTACTTGCCAGTTCGGAAGAGCCGTTCGCACAGACTTTTAACAGTGCCCGTACATCCATTGTGCATTTCGTAAGCCGCAGCAGGCTGCTGTTCTTACGCCCGAAATAGATTAACGGTATAGTGCCGCCGACAAACTGACTGAGTGCCGTAGCTGCCGCCGCCCCTTCCAATCCCCATTGGAAGAGCGCTACAAAAAGCGCATCCAGCACAATATTGGTAACGCCCGCAGCAATCGTCACGTACAGACCAAGTTTCGGTTTTTCGGCAGCTGCAAACAGACATTGAAACTCATATTGCAGAATGAAAAAGGGAATTGCCATCAAAATAATCCTGCCATAAACAATGCTGTTCTCCAAAAACGCGCCTTCCGCCCCCATAAGAGAAGCGATCGGGCGAAGAAACAGAAACCCGAACACGGCCAGAACAACGCCGCAGGCGGCTGAAACATAAACGATAAGGGAAAACAGCTCATTCGCTCTTTCCCTGCGTCCCACTCCCATTGTCAAAGAAATCAGGGCCGCGCCGCCGGTACCGAACATAAAACCGATACAGCCCAACATCATTAAAAAAGGATATATAAAATTGACTGCGGCAAACGGCGTTTTTCCTGTGAAATTGGATACAAAAAAACCATCTACCACCCCATATATGGAAGTAAATACCAACATGACAATTGATGGATACGTAAAACGCAGCAAACGTCCGTATGTAAAATGATCCGATAATTTAACGATCTCTTTTTCTTTTTTCATTCCCAGATTCCTGACCTTTATCATAAGCTTTCCGCTCTCTCTTTCAAATTATGTAAAAACAGTTCCGTCAGCTCCAGATATTTTCGTACATCCTCCTGCGGCCAGGATGCAAAAATCTCATTCTCGATCTGCAATACCCGCCTGGATGTGCGGTCAACCAATTGTTTCCCGTTTTCCGTCAGACAGACCGTTTTATTTTTGAGTCCGGCTGCTTTCAGATAAACAATATCCTCCTGCTCCATCTTGCGGAGCGCTGAATTCACCGTCTGCTTACTGAGGCCGGAAAGTCTGCAGATATCCTGGAGAGGACAGCTTTCTCCTTCATCGCAGATTGTATAAAGGATACGCGACGCACTGTCGGATAATCCCTGTTTCAAAGCCATTTCGTGATATACTGCGTTGATTTCACCAACCAGGTGATTGTAACGCTTCATTACATTTTCAATATAGTTGTTCATCATTTTCCCTCAACTTTTCATTCCGGCACATATGCATGTTCCTTGATTCAAAACCGTATTTTCTTATCCCTCTTCATTTAGTACGAAATCATACTATATAATGCATAATAGTACGATTTCATACTTTTGTCAAGAAAAAATAAACCTTACAAACATCAAAACAACAAACTGCTCACTCTGCGGACTCTCTTTATGCAGACAAAAGCAGCAAGACGCTTCCTTAAAATCTAAGGAAGCGTCCCGCTGCTTTTCTTGAAGGTTTCTATGAAGTGTGAACTTCTTTGATATATGCTAATTTATGCTGCCGGATTATTCCGGAAGAGATGTTGTATCTCCGAAAGTAGCTTTCCACTTCTCAGCGCGCTCATCCATAATAGCCTGACCGCCGGAGCTTAAATAATCAGCGATACCATCATCCCAAACCTTATCGAAGTCTTCAACCGATGCAGAAAGTGCGGTATCATAAACAACGTCTCTCTTGCTGGCAAGTGTCGGTCCCTGGCCTTCTTCTGCTGCGATTGCACCAACGTTTACGTTCTTCGCCGGTCTTGTATCGGTATTGCAGACTTTGTGTGCTGTCTCTACAAGTTCCGGATCGATGCCGCTGTAAGAATAAGCCATGGATTTCAATGTCAGATCATCATCTACCAGGTGCAGACCGTTACATGTGATCGTATAGTCGATATTGAAACCGGAGTTCTGAATATCTTCACCTGTAGCTGCAGTAATCTCTATTGTACCATCTTCTAATTTGTTGTGCGTAATGCCTTCTTCACCAATCTGCAGATATTCGATTACTTCCGGTGTACTGATGAAATCCAGATACATCATGGAAGCTAAAGGCTCTGTATTCGTAGTAGGGAAGAAAATCTTACGGTCGCCTGCGGAACTTGTGATGAACTTGTTGTGTCCGCCCTTGCTGTCTTCGAAGCAGTCAACTACAACGAATTTTGCATCCGGTCCTACCATTCTTTCCAGGTTCGTCTGAATGCTGTTTTCACCGTCTCTGTAAGGATAATCCCAGTTGTGCATGAATGCACCTACATATCCTGCCTTGATCATATCATCTTCTGTAGAGTCACCGCTTCCATACAGAGCGAAATCATCCCAGAGAAGACCTTCGTTATACCACTTATTCAGCAGACGTACAGCTTCTTTGGTTCCGTTCTGTGTTAATGCTCTGTCATCAAATCCGTTGACATAGTATTCATAATCGGAAACATCAGGATCGATAAAGGATTCGATCAAAAGCGCTGCTCTCCAGCCTACGTCAAAGCTTACGGAATAAGGAATCATCTTGTCTGCATCAGCGCCAAGCAGCGTTTCTGCATTGTCTCTGAATGCAATGATCATATCTTCAAATTCCTGACGGGTTGTAGGCTCTTCCAGTCCCAATTTGTCTAACCAGTCTTTACGAACGAAAGTATTGATACGGTTTGTAACCGCACGTTTTCCTTCGATAGCCCAAAGTGTTCCATCTACAGGATCTTTATCCCAGTAAATATTGGTTTCGCCAAGCCAGTTCCAAAGATTCGGAAGCATGTCTTTGTAATCGTCTACATAAGAACTTAAATCAAGTACACCGCCCATGTTTGCATATGTCTGAACGGTAGGATAGTCATATGTAAGACAGATATCCGGCGCATCGCCTGCCGCCAACAGGTTGTTGATCTGCTCAACTTCTGTCCAACGGGGAACCGCTACGAATTCCACTTCTACATTGTGCTTTTCTAACATCTGTTCTTTGATCCACTTCGTATAGTTGTTGTTGGTCGGATCGGAACCATCGTCATTACCACGGTCATAAACTTCTACCGTAATCTTTCTCGTGTCCACGAATTTGCCATCCACAACCTCTCCGTTTGTAGGATCCGCCACAGCCTCATCACCTGCGGAAGCATCCTCACTGCTCGTATCCTGCGCGGTGTCTGTAGATGTATCTGCAGCTGTATCAGTTGTCTGTGTCTCTGCTGAATCCTGTGCTGCATTACCGGAATCATCTGATCCACAAGCTGCCAATGAAATTACCATACAGCCCGCTAATAATACGGATAATAATTTTTTCTTCACTTTTTTTACCTCCCTTTTTCTTAAATGAATGATATATGAATGAACGGATCACCGCTTCTTAGACAGCTTTCTTCTAAATGAATCCTGCCTTTAGAAAGCCATAATCCGAAAATTCCTTATGTTCTGGTACTTCCGTCTTTTTATTCTTTTACTGCACCCATTGTAACGCCGTGAATAAAGTATTTCTGCAGCCACGGGTAGATGCATAAGATCGGTATCGTTGAGAACATAACGATGGCCGCCTTTAACGACTCGGTAAGTCCCGGCGTCGAGAAACCTTCCTGTGTCGCCACCTCAACGTTGTTGATGTTGTTCAGGATGTTATAAAGGAACAACTGCAGCGGATAGAAAATATCCTTGTTCACATACATCAGCGCGTCCGAATAACCGTTCCAACGTCCTACGGCATAGAACAGAGCAAGCGTTGCAAACACCGGTTTGGATAACGGCAGATAAATGCTGACCAGTATCCTGAAATAACTCGCGCCGTCAATCTCCGCCGATTCCCGTAAACTATCGGGGATGCCGTAGAAAAAGCTTCGCATGATGATCATGTTGTATACACTCATACAGCTTGGAATGATCAGTACAAGCGGATTGTTCAAAAGATTCAGGCTCTTCATCAGCAGATAGTTCGGAATGGTTCCTGCATTGAAGAACATTGTGATCGTTATAAAAATGTTGATAACGGAACGTCCTCTTAAATTTTCAAAGATCAACGGATATGCACAGAGCGTCGTCATCGTCAGAGACACCACCGTACATACTACCGTCAGGAATACCGTCCAGAAAAATGCTCTGATATATTTTACATCGCTCAGTACCATGGCATATGCATCCAGGTTCAGTCCTTTCGGCAGCAAATACACTTCATGCTTGATAAGCGCTTCTGTAGTACTTAACGATCTGGCCAGCAGGTTGATCATCGGCACGATACAGACCAGGCTGACGATGATACAGATAATGACGAAACACCAGTCGCCTATTTTTGCGGATTTTGATTTGATCATTCTTTTTTCCTCCTATCTTTCTTTTACCAGATTCCACGTTCGCCGAGCTTCCTGGAAATCCAGTTTGCCAACAGCAGGAATATAACGCATACGATAGACTGGAAGAATCCTACCGCGGTCGTCAGAGAGAACTGCAGTCCCTTGATACCGTTCTTATATACGAAGGTTGCAAGTACTTCCGCAACGTTCATGACAAGGTTGTTCTGTAACGCGAAAGGTCTGTCGAAACCGCTTCCCAGAATATTACCAAGACTCATGACAAGCAGTACCACGATAGTCGGTTTGATACCCGGCAGCGTAATATGCCACATTTTCTTAAAGCGTCCCGCACCGTCAACGGAAGCCGCCTCATACAATTCCGAATTGATACCTGCGATAGCCGCCAGATAAACAATGGAATTCCAACCGAAACTCTGCCATACGCCCAGGAATATGTATGTACCTACCCAATGAGCCGAATCATTCAGAAACGGTACGGAATCAAATCCGAGACCCGTCAGGATCATATTGATAAAACCGGTGCTCGGTGCAAATAACTGCAAAGCCAGACCATAAATAATGACCCATGAAAGGAAGTGCGGCATATAGGCAATCGTCTGTACTACCCGCTTAAATCTCTTGAATACAAGTTCATTCAAGATCAGCGCGAAAATGATCGGCGCCGGGAATCCGATCACGAGATCGAACAGATTCAGCACCAGTGTATTGCGCAGCGCATTGATAAAGTCTTTGTTCTTAAATGCCTTGATGAAATATTCAAAGCCGTGATTGCCGGCAAGCGGCATTTCCCATACGCTCTGTACAATACTGTACTTCTTAAAAGCGATCTGAATATAGAT